>CENO01073716.1_pt1 | contig 20243 bp, 34 predicted proteins | sample 530271 | NCBI WGS metagenome assembly CENO01 (sample SAMEA2619857, study PRJEB7988) | marine metagenome | biome: marine biome (ENVO:00000447); feature: surface water layer (ENVO:00002042); material: "saline water (ENVO:00002010), including plankton (ENVO:xxxxxxxx)" | depth 5 m | reverse complement strand
TGAAAAATTAGAGGTAAAATCATTGATTAGAGTAAAAGCAAATTGTATTACTTTGACTGATGAGAGAGTTTTACATGGTTTTCATACAGATTATGACGATAATGTAACTTCAATTTATTATGTTAATGATAACAATGGTTACACAGAATTTGAAACAGGAGAAAAAATAGAAAGTATTAAAAATAGAATGGTTATATTTGATTCTAACATTAAGCATCGAGGAACCTCACAAACTGACAAACAAGTGAGAGTAAACATTAATTTCAATTATTATCCTAAAGATTGGAAGGGAACTTATGGATCTTAATACAATATCTTTAGTACAAAGAGCTATCTCAAAACGTTTAAATAGACTCAAGGATACCGCTATATATAGTGTTGACAGTATGGAGCAACTACAATATGTTAGAGGTCAAATCAAATCTTTAGAAGATTTGCAACAGGATCTTAAAGACCTGCTGGATAAACAGGAGATAGAAGATGAACAAGTCCACGGAGACACCGAAACGGACTGAAGCACTCTTAGACGCTTATAAAGCTGAAGAAGAAGTCAAAACAGTCCTTGATCCCAAAGCGATCAAAAAATCAACATTAGAAAGTCTACCTACACCTACAGGATACAGATTATTGGTTTTACCATATGCTGGACCTAAAAAAACAAAGGGTGGAATTATTCTTTCTGATACAACGCAAGAAACAATACAGATGACTACAGTTTGTGGCCTTGTATTGAAAATGGGAGATCTTTGTTATCAAGACAAAGATAAATTTCCAAAAGGGCCTTGGTGCGAACTAAATAATTGGATAATTTTTAGTAGATACGCAGGCTCAAGATTCAAGATAGAAGGTGGTGAAGTAAGAATTTTGAATGACGATGAAGTCATAGCAAAAATTGCAGACCCATCAGATATTTTGCACCATTATTAAGGAGGACAAATGGCTGAAGAAAACAAAGCTCCCGAAGTGGAGTTAGACACAGATGGTGTCAATGAAGAAAATGTCGATATTGAAAGTCCAAAAGAACCCGATGAGTCTTTTGCACAAAAAGAAAATGTCGATCTAGGATATACTGATGTTACACAAAGTGGTAAATCGGCAAAAGAACTTTTACAGGAGACAAAAGAAGAACCTGAAGAAAAACCAAAACCAATAGAGCAAAAGGTTGAGGATGATAAGGGGGATTTAGAAGATTACTCTGAAAAAGTTCAAAAAAGAATAAAAAAACTTACTTTTCAAATTCGTGAAGCAGAAAGAAGAGAACAAGCTGCAATGGATTATGCAAAAGGCTTAAAAGAAAAATTTGACTCTGTTGAAAAGAAATATCAAGAGACAGATGAAAATTATCTTAAACAATATGATGCTAGAATCGATTCAGAAAGAGATAAAGCTAAAGCTAATTTAAAAGCTGCTCTTGATGAAAATAATACAGAAGCAATTATGGAGGCAAATGATCAGCTTACCAAATTGGCTGTAGAAAAAGAAAAGGTTTCTATGTCTCTAAGTGAAAAAGAGACACAGAAAAAACAACTAGAGTCACAACCAGAAGTCCAACAGGAGGCACAACCACAAGCTCCAATCAGTCCACGAGCGCAGAAATGGGCTGAAGAAAATGATTGGTTTGGATCAGATAGAGTGCTTACTGGTGCTGCTATGAGTATCCACGAGGATCTTATACAGCAGGGAATTGACGGGGAAAGTGATGAGTATTATAATCAAATCAACAAACGTATGAAGGAATATTTCCCTCAGAAGTTTGCCGAATCTTCAACTGAAGAACAACCGCAGAAGGCAGCACCCGTCCAAAATGTTGCCTCTGTAAGTAGAAGATCAGGTGGACGCAAGTCTGTGAAACTCACCAAATCACAGGTAGTTATCGCTAAGAAATTAGGGGTGCCACTAGAGGAATACGCAAAATACGTGAAGGAAGGAGTATAACATGGAAAAAGTAAAAACTTCACGCGAGTCTGAAACTAGAATTAAGCAAACTAGAAAAAAAGATTGGACTCCACCATCCAGTTTGGATGCGCCAGCTGCTCCGCAGGGGTATGCACATAGATGGATACGAACTGCAATTGCAGGTTTTGAGGACGTTGCAAACGTTTCGAAAAAACTGAGAGAGGGTTGGGAATTTGTGAAGGCTGATACACTTATAAGTGAAATTGGTCCAAACGATTATCCAGTCATTTCTGAAGGCAAACATGCTGGGCTTGTCGGAATTGGGGGCCTTGTGTTGGCAAGGATACCAGAAGAGATTCTGAAACAACGTGCTGAGTATTTTAAAAAAATTACTCAAGATAGAACAGACGCGATTGATAGGGATCTTATGAAGGAACAACACCCGGACATGCCAATCAATATTGATAGGCAGTCTAGAGTTACCTTTGGCGGTTCTCGTAAGAAGTAATATTTTTGCGATACCTACAAGTAGCTTGGATAAATAAAAACGTTTAAAAGGAGTTAAACAACTATGGCAAATCAACTAGAAAAGTTTGGTCTAAGACCATACAGAAAACTAGATGGTACTCCATTGGCTGGTGCTCAAAACAGATATACGATTAAAGCTAACTACGATCAAAATATCTTCCAAGGTGATTTGGTAATACCTGTATCAACTGGAAATATTGAGAGACATGTTTTCAATACATCGGAAGCTGTTGTGGGTGTATTTAACGGATGTTTTTACACAGATCCAACTACGCAGAAGCCTACATACAAAAACTTTTATCCGGCTTCAACAAACGCAAGTGACATTGTTGCTTTCGTTGTTGATGATCCAGATGCTGTGTTTTTGATGAATGCGGATGCTGCTTTTACAAGAGCGGATCTTTTCAAAAACTACTCGTTAGACAGTAACAATGGTAGTACAACAACTGGTATTTCACAAGCGATGCTAGACGTTAGTGTTTCTGGAACTGCAACAACTTTTGCTGTTCAAGCAATTGATATTTCGCAAGATCCAGAAAATTCTGACACTGCTACATCAAATGCGAATGTACTAGTTAGAATCAACAATCACTTCTATAGAAGTGGAACAGGTATAGCGTAAAGGAGTTAAACTATGGCGATATCACGATCACAACTAGTTAAAGAACTAGAGCCAGGTTTGAATGCTTTATTCGGCCTGGAATATAGTAGATATGAAAATCAGCATGCTGAGATTTATGCTACTGAAACATCTGACAGAGCTTTTGAAGAAGAAGTAATGTTAGCAGGTTTCGCTTCTGCACCAACTAAACAAGAAGGTGCTGGAGTTGTGTTTGATCAAGCAACTGAAACTTTCACTGCTAGATACAACCACGAAACTATTGCTTTAGCATTTGCAATTACTGAAGAAGCAATCGAAGATAACCTATATGATAGACTTGCAGCGAGATACACAAGAGCTCTTGCAAGATCTATGGCAAACACGAAGCAAGTTAAAGCTGCTAATGTGTTAAACAACGCGCAAGTTACAACTGTAACAGGTGGTGACGGAGTATCATTAATTAACAACTCTCACCCACTTGCAACAGGAGGAACTTTCTCGAATGTTTTAGCAACAGCTGCAGATCTTAACGAAACTTCACTAGAGCAGTCATTGATTGACATTGCTGGTTTTGTCGATGAGAGAGGCTTAAGAATAGCTGCTCAAGGTAGAAAAATGATAATTCCAAAAGAATTACAATTTACTGCTGAGAGAATTATGAAGTCTCCTATGAGAACAGGAACTGCAGATAATGACATCAATGCTGTAAGAAGCATGGGAATGGTACCAGAAGGATATTCAGTGAATAACTTCCTAACTGATACTGATTCTTTCTTCTTATTGACTGATGTACCTAATGGACTAAAAATGTTTGTTAGATCACCAATCAAAACTGCAATGGAAGGTGACTTCGATACTGGAAACGTAAGATTCAAAGCTAGAGAAAGATACTCTTTTGGATTCTCTGATCCAAGATGTATTTTTGGTAACGGAAACTTACCAACTAGCTAATAGTTAACAGTTAACCCGACAACGGGTACTTAAAAGGGGCGGTGCATTTATTTGCACTGCCCTTTTTTTTGTGTTATTTGAAGCCATGTTCATTGAAAAGTTTTTCAATAAAAAAATAGAACAAGAATATTTTTTCATTAAAGGTAAAATAGATTTAGATTCAAATTATCTAATAGAAACAATAAAAGGTTGTTGGGGAACTGAGCATCAGTTTAAACCAATCACTAATGTCAAAGGTTTGATGACTGATTGGAAATTTTTTAATAAAGAAGAAAAATTTTTAGATCCTTTAAGAAAAATTGTTTATTATATCAACAGTGAAATTAAACTTGAGCCTTTTAATCTTGTGCATTCATGGGGTATAGAATTGAGAAAAAATAGTTTTACCAGTTTTCATAAACATTCTGGGCATCCTTGTTCAGGAGTTATTTATTTAAATTCATCAAATCAAAATTTGATTTTTCCTGAAATAAGACAGGAAGTAAAACCAGAACCTGGTGTATTTGTGGTTTTTAGTGGTTTTTTAACACATGGCTGCGCACCAAATGAAGAGGATTCTTCCAAATTTGCAATAGCTTTCAACATGGGAGAGATACAAAGTTGGTAACCTATTGGATAACTGCACTATTTCCTATATAATCAAAAGACCTAGAAAAAACTATTATGTCGACTGGCTAGGCAGACGGTATAGAGACGGCATAATCAAAGCTATACAAAGGAGAAAATTATGGCAAATACTACATTTAGCGGACCGGTACGATCGGAAAACGGTTTTATTGGTGCTACTAAAAATACTTCAACAGGTGCTTTCACAAATGTTTTTGAGATAAATTCATCTGGTCAGTACGTTGGAACACAAATACAAGGTCAAGGTGTTGTGGCAACTGCAAAAGTTGAATCTACAGCGGGAACAAACGAGGTTACGTTCGCACAACCTGCAAGATCAATTATTACAAGCATTCAGCTTGTGTGCACATCTGCACCCACTGTTGCTTCAGGTGACATTGGTTACAAAGTTGGAACTGCTACAGGCGGTGCTCAATTAGTAGCTGCATCTACTGATGAAATTTTAGATGGTGGAACTACTGTACCTGAAGGTGCTCATTACACTTTAACTCTATTAGATACAACTGCAAGTGATGCTTCACCTGCTGCGTCTCCAAGAGTTAACACCTCAATCAATGCAACAAGAGATATATTCTTACAGATCACAAATACTACAAATGCATCTGCTCAAGGATTATTTACTTGGGTGATTGCGTATAAAATATATGGTTAATTAATTAGTGGCTCCTTTGGGAGCCACAAACTAGGAGAATAAAATGGCAGCCAAAACTGACATACAAGCAACGAGATCTAACGCAGCGGCAGGGCCAAACGCAGTTATTGCAGCACCTGTTAGACTACGTGGAATAATTATTGCTTCGAGTGGTGGTGGTGCAGGAGAGTTAGAATTAACTACTACCTCAAATTCTGGAACAACTCTGTTTTTTGCAGATGTTCCAACAGGTGATGTTATTAATTTTAATTTTCCAGAAGACGGTATTTTGTTTCCAAAAGGTATTTTTTGTAAAACAAAAACACATGTTACAGCATATACTTTGTTAACAGATAAGTTTTCAGGTCCTAACCTAACAACTTCGAATAAATAATTATGAGTGGTGGAGGTAGTTTTTCATCAGATCAAAATGTACTAACATTGACTACTGTTGGTGCAAATACTCTTGGCAAAGCTGGGAGAATGAGAATTACCTCTATACAAGCAAAAGGCATAGCGTCAGCAGCAATTGTTTTTTATGATTCTGCTGATGCTAGTTCACCTGGAAATGCAAAAGCCACATTTAATTACGGAACTGAGGGATTAGAAGTTTATGTGCCTGGCTCTGGTATATTATTAAAGAACGGATTAGTATATAATTTGACTGGAGCAAGTGGAAGTGTAACTATAACATATACAGGTTAATATGTATAAAAAATTTGAAGAATTTAAAAGAGGTGGTGATGTTATGCCAGCTCGAAATAAAAAAAATTTCAGACCAACTGAAAAGGGTGCGGGAATGACTGCAGCTGGTGTGGCTGCTTATAGAAGAGCAAACCCCGGATCAAAATTAAAAACAGCTGTAACAGGTAAAGTCAAAAAAGGATCAAAAGCTGCAAAAAGAAGAAAAAGTTATTGTGCAAGATCTTTAGGACAATTAAAAAGAGCTAGTGCAAAAACTAGAAATGATCCTAATTCTAGAATAAGACAGGCAAGAAGAAGATGGAAATGTTAGTATGTATAAATTGTCTTCATCCTTGTCATTGTAAGGGAGTTGGACCTACACCAAACACTGCTCAATGCTTGACAGTGCCTGGTTGTAATTGTTTAATCTGTAATCACCAAATAATAAAGGAGGATGATATGGCAAAAAAAATTATAAAATGGGTTTGGGACATAGTTTCATGGCCATTTAAAAAAGTAAAAGATTGGCTTTGGTCAAAATAATTTATGACTAAAAAACCACTCAACATATCGGAAGAGGCAGCCGTTCAAATGCCAATGAAGACGGTTGCCTCTTTGATTATCATCGTGGCACTTGGTACAATGGGTTACTTTCAGATTATAGAACGTCTTAATGTTGCAGACACACGTATACAAATAATGGAAAAGGACCTGGAGGAGAATACAGAGTTTAGAATTAAATGGCCACGTGGACAACTAGGTTCATTGCCCGCAGATTCTGAGCAGTACATGATGATCGAGGATCTTTATAAGACCACGGACAAGTTGAATGCACATATCGAGTCAATGGCTTTAAACAAGGTAAACATCGAGTTTTTACGTAAACAAATGGATAAAGTTTTAGAAGATATAGAAAAATTAAAAGATCAAAATAGGGAGATGCATTATAAAAATGGCAACGGGACGAATCACTAAAAAAGTTTTAGATTACATAGCTCACATAAACAAAGAAGCTAAACAGATGAATTATGTAAAAGATTTAAAAAAATCTGTTGAACATGGTAAAAATGGTACACAAAAGTATGTTATTAAAGAAGGTGAAAACAAAGGTAAAGTAGTATGATAGGTTTATTTTTTACAGGTATAATTGTTTCAATTTTAGTTTTATCAATATTAATTTATGCGAGGAAATATGATTGAGTCTATAGTGGCCCTCCTAATGTTTGTAAACGGAGAGATCAAGGAACACTTAATTCAGGAAAACATGGCTGCGTGCCTTCGTGGGAAGCGTCACGCGGAGAGGGAGTATTCTGAATCTGTATCTTACAAATGCTACAAGGGTAAAGCAGAGACAGAGATCTACAAAGGGAGAAAAGGTATCAAGTCCTTAATATTAGAATAATGATATATTTATTAAAAAAACTTTTAGGATTTGATATACTAGAAAAAAGAATTAGAATCTTAGAAAGAAAAAATTATTGGAGGGAAAAATATAAACATGGCTTATCTGAACGCAAACATTCCTCCAATATATTGTAAAATTAGAAAAGAATATCTCTATGACATGGATGAAAAATATAAAAAACTTAGTAGTGACTGTGTTATCTTTGGTCTTACTTCCATTTCAGGTCGTGCAATATTATTTAACATTATGCTTCCAAATGGTGCGTGCTATTGGAGGTTGCCTATTTCAGCGTTTTTTCAAAAACGTTTTTCTAGAGCCGAAGTGCCGGATATGTCAACACAGCAGTTGGAGTTGTGGAACTCTTTTAGTTATTGGCCTAGTGTTCATTGCTTTGATTGGTTGGATGGTTTAAATGGCAAATTTCTGGGCCTTGATAAAAAGTTTTATCATGGACAGTATTTATTCACTATTGATTGGGCTCATCCAGATACTAATATCTTGGACGTTGAACATTCTGAAATACCTCAAGAACATAAGTGTGCGCATATATTGGCTCTTACTAATGGCAATTATGCAGCTCAGCCTAATAATCGTTGCCTGTGGCACGTTAATAGTTATACTGTTGATAACAGCTGGCCAGACTATAAAGTACAAACTACTTACTGGGATGCGGAAGATACAAAAATGGTAACAGAAGATTCAGATAGAATGTTCTATCAAATGAATGATAAAGACAAAAAATAATTTTTTAGATACAGATCAATTTGAAAATTTAAGAAAACTTTTGTTTAGTTTTGATGTTCCTTGGTATTTCTATGAATATGCTACATTAGAATCTGATAAAGACTTCTTTTATTGCCATACATTATTTGACGAAGATCAAATAAAAAGTAATTTTTTTAATATCATAGCATTGCCATTATTAGGTAAATTAAATTTTAAAAAACTTTTAAGAATAAAAATGAATATGTATACAGCTAATCCACAAATAATTGTTAGAAAACCTAGCTTTCATGTTGATTTTAAATTTCCGCATAGGGTTGCATTACTTAACATAAACAGTAATAATGGGTATACAGAGTTTGAAAATGGAGAAAAGTTTGTTTCGAATGAAAATGAATTAATTGAATTTGATGGAAAACTTAAACATAGAGCTATATCACAAACTAATACAGATGTTAGAATCAACATTAATATAAATCTTATATGAACTTATCACGTAACTTTACACTTCAAGAACTTATTAAATCCGACACTGCTGTCAGGCTTGATATCAATAACAATCCTAACTCAGGTCAAATAGAAAAATTAAAAGCACTTTGTGAAAATATTCTACAGCCTGTGCGTGACCATTTTGGTAGGGTCAAAGTAACGAGCGGATTCCGTAGCGAGCAGCTGTGTCTAAAAATAGGTAGCTCAGTCAACAGCCAACATGCCCGTGCAGAAGCTGCGGATTTTGAAGTGATGGGAACTGACAATGCAGAATTAGCTGACTGGATCAACAAGAACCTAGACTATGATCAATTGATACTGGAGTTCTACACTCCTGGTGAGCCAAACAGTGGGTGGATACATTGTAGCTATACTACTGACCAACCAAGAAAACAATTCTTACACGCATACAAATCAGAGGGAAAAACTAAATATAAGCCCGTAATTGGTTCTGCAAAAGACCTTGTCTAAAAACCCCATAGCAAAAAATCTAAGGTCTAGATTATATAAATTAAAGGTGGTATTATCAAAGAAGTTGTACAACCGCAAAAAGGAGAAGATACACACTCTCAAAGCGGCCGCTAAAAAGGAGGACTAATGGCAAAGCAAGGAACTTGTTGGGACGGATACGTTCAAAAAGGCATGAAGAAAAAAGGTAACAAGATGGTGCCTAACTGTGTGCCTGCAGGTAAAGTTATGAAAGCAGCCATGGGCAGAGCTGCATTCTCCGAAACAACATCAAAAGCACCTGGAACTAAAATGAAGCAAGAACCTTATATCGGTTCATACATGCATTCAGAATTGGCAGGTAAAAAAGTAAACAACGCGTCTTTAGTTAAATACTACGGACCTTTATTAAAGGGATTTAAAAATGGCTAGAACAGAAGGTCTGAGACCTATTGGTGAAAGTATAAGAAAAATAATTGAAAAGGTACAAAAGGAACGTGCTGACAGAAAAAAGAAAAATAAATCAATTAGAACACAACCCAAACTACCTGGTATGAAAACAGGTGGTCTAACAGATTACTATAAAGATATATTATAATGGCTACATCAGGAACTACATCATTTGATCTAGATATAGATGATATTATTCAAGAAGGCTATCAACGTTGTGGTGTAAGAACAAATTCTGGTTATGATTTAAAATCTGCACGTACAAGTTTAAATTTGTTATTCGCAGAATGGGGAAACAGAGGTATTCATCTTTGGAAGGTTGAATTAAATGAGAAGGCATTAGTTTCAGGACAAGCTACCTATACTGTAGCTTCTGACGTAAGCGATGTATTAGAAGCGTTTATATCATCAACTCTTACGGCTTCTGATAGTTCAAGCACACAAGATGTATCACTTACAAAAATCGATAGATCTGCATATGCAGCGATTCCTAATAAATTATCAACAGGAACGCCTTCACAATATTATGTAGATAGACAAACAACTCCAAAAATAAGTTTGTATCAAACACCAGATTTAAATACTTACACTGCATTGAAATATTATGTTTTAAAAAGAATTGAAGATGCAGGTGCTTACCACAATCAAGCAGATGTTGCTTATAGATTTTTGCCATGTATGGCTGCAGGATTAGGATATTATTTATCTATGAAAATTAATCCACAATTAGTGCAACAGAATAAACAAATATATGAAGATGAAATGAAAAGAGCTTTAGATGAAGACGGTCAAAGAACGTCTGTTTACATAAGTCCACAATCATTTTATCCATCAGGAGTTTAATAATGGGAACATTTGCAACAGGTAAAAGATCAAAAGCTATATCTGACAGATCGGGTATGGAATTTCCATATGAAGAAATGGTTAAAGAATGGAATGGATCTCTAGTTCATTATACAGAGTTTGAGCCCAAACATCCTCAAATAAGAAGAAGACGTACAGTTACTGATGCTATTGCTCTTCAAAACCCAAGAGTTATGAAGTTTCAACAACCAACACAACAATTTTTAACAGCTGGAGATGGAACATTTTCTGATAGTGGTGGAGCTTCAGTTGGTGTTGCAGATTTAAGTTTACCAGGACAATTTGCTTTTAAAACACAAGAGTTCCAAACAACATCAAATGGTTTAACCACTACTATACATAGCATGGTTCCTGAGGATCCTTCTTTACAAAATGTAAGAAGACAAGCTAGAGTATCAATTGGAAACGTAACAGTGAGTATATCGTAATGGCCGTAACACATTCAAATTTTTTAACACAAGTCAGAAATTATACAGAAGTAAGTAGTAATGTATTGACTGATGCAATAATTCAAGATTTTATAAGAAGTGTTGAATTAGATGTAGCAGGTAAAGTGGACTATGACGACACAAGAAAATATGCAACATCAACTTTTACAGCTGGCAATAGAGCTGTTTCTATGCCCGCTGATGCTTTAGTTTTAAGATCTGTTGAGCACATTGGTTCAGGAGGTGGTAGAACTTTTTTAGAAAAAAGAGATACAAGTTTTATATCTGAGTTTAACGGAACAGGAAGACAAGGTACACCAAAGTATTTTGCTAATTACGATGCGTTTAATATAATAGTGGCTCCAGTTCCTGCTGCTGCAGATACAGTTCAAATAAATTATATAAAAAATCCACCAGAATTTACTTCAACTAATCAGACGTTTTTGGCTAAATACCAAGAGTCTATGTTGTTACATGGTGTCCTTACTGAGGCATATAGCTTTTTAAAAGGTCCCGACAACCTATACAACCTGTATAAAGGTAAGTATAATGAAGAATTACAAAATTTTGCCTTACAACAAATGGGCAGAAGAAGACGTGCGGAGTATGATGATGGTGTACCAAGAGTAAAAGTGCCATCGCCATCTCCAAACAATTAATTTAAAAAGGAGGCCTTATGGCAATAACAACTAACGCAATCTGTAACTCTTTCAAAAAAGAATTATTAGAAGGAGCACACAAATTCCAAAACCCAGGTGGTAGCACATACAAATTAGCTATGTTTACTAACTCTGCGTCTTTAGGAAAATCTACTACAGGCTATGCTTCACCAAATGAAGTATCATCGCCTTCAGGATACACAGCTGGTGGAAAAGCACTAGTAAACGTGGGAACATCTTTAGCGACAAATACAGCGATCACTGATTTTGCTGATTTATCGTTCGTAGGTGTAACACTAACTGCAAGAGGAGCATTAATTTATAACACAACAACTGCTGGTGGTTCGAACACTACTGACGCTGTTTGTGTATTAGATTTTGGTGGAGATAAAACTGCAACTTCAGGAACTTTTACAATTCAGTTCCCTGCATTTACTACTTCCGCTGCAATCCTTAGAATAGCATAATGATAGGAGCCCGATTCAGTGTCAGTAACTCGTACATTTACAGTCACAGTTTCTAACCCTGGATCGGGTAACAAATATTATATTGATGGTGTACAACAAGCCACAATAAATTTAGCCGAAGGCGGCACATATAAATTTGATGTATCTGACAGTTCTGTTGGAGGACATCCTTTTAAATTTTCAACAACAAGTGACGGAACACATAACAGCGGAAGCGAATATACAACCGGTGTAACATCATCGGGGACTGCAGGTCAAGCAGGAGCTTATGTACAAATTGTAGTAGCCGCATCTGCACCAACTTTATATTATTATTGTCAATATCACTCTGGAATGGGTGGACAAGCAAATACTCCTGCAGGTGATGCATGGGGTATGCTTACTTGGAATCTCGGAAACTGGTCTGCACAAAATGATCAAACAATTGCAGTTACTGGGATAGCATCAACATTAAGTGTTGGCAATGAAACAATAGAACTTAACACTACACAACCATTAACAGGTATAGCATCTTTATTATCTGTTGGATCATCAACAATAGATCTACTTAACAATGGTTGGGGTGCAAACACTTGGGGTTTCAGTGAGTGGGGACAAGTTGGAAATCTTGTAACTGGTTCAAGTTTATCTTCAAGCATTGGAGCTGCAGTAGCATCAATCGATGTTTCAGTTGATGTAACTGGACAATCATTAACTTCATCTATAGGTAATGAAGTTGTTTCAATCAATCAAACTTTAATACCAACTGGACAAGCTTTATCTTCAAGCATAGGTGTTGCTGATGCTGCTCCTGATGCAATGATAGTAGGACAGGCATTAACTTCAGCTATTGGAAGCGTAGTTGCTGAAGGTGTAATAGAAGTTGGATGGGGTGGTGATAGTTGGGGTGAAAACCAATGGGGTGAATTAAATGCACCAACAGTTTCTGTAACAGGACAATCGTTAACTACTGCCATTGGCTCAGAAACAATGTCAGCGAATGCAGATGTTGATGTAACTGGACAATCTTTAACAATATCTCAAGGTGAAGACACTTCTGGAACATCACATACTCAACAAGTTACAACTGCAGGATTACTGCAAATGTCTTCTGAGTCTAGTGTTATTAATATTGGTGTGCCTGTTACTGGAATTTCTGCATCTACAAGTATAGGAGTAGCAACTATTGATGAATCAATTTTAACAGGAGAAGGTTGGGGTAGAGATTCCTGGGGTAACTTAGGATGGGGTGTAAATTATTCTGCTCTTGCCACAGGTCAATCTTTAACATCATCAATTGGAAATGAAGATGCATCAACTGATTTTACAGCAAACGTAACTGGTCAATCACTTTCATTAAGTTTAGGAACTTTCTCAATACAAGTTGACCAGGATATTTCATTAACTGTGTCTGAACACACAATGACTTCATCTATGGGATCTCCATCTCTTGAACAATCAACAACTGAAGAGGTGACAGGACAAGCTTTAACGACAGCTGTCAATTCTGCAGAGGCATTCCAAAACACACCTGTTGATGTGACAGGTATTGCTATGAGCATGTCACTTGGTAATGAAGCTCTAGAACAAAACACTATTGAGCCTGTTACTGGTCAAGCATTATCAACAAGTATTGGTAATGCCACTGAAATACCTGCTCAAATTGTTGGGGTATCTGGCTTATCTTTAACGTCAGCAATGGGAGAAGAGGCCACTCAATCTAATGCAAATGTAGCTGTTACAGGCCTAGTCTTGACTAGCTCTGTAGGCGACCCTAATATTACACCATGGCAAGAGGTTGACTTAGGAGTTACAAATGTTTGGACTACAGTTGATTTGGCTGCTTAGATAATGTAAAATAAGAACTTATTAAGGAGAATTTTTTATGGCATCAAGTTATTCATCAGATCTAAAATTGGAGCTTATGGCTACCGGTGAAAATGCGGGTACATGGGGCGACAAAACAAATACAAACTTAAATTTAATTCAACAAGCCGTATCAGGTTTTGAACAAGTTACACTATCAAGTGGTGGTACACTTGCTCTTGTAATGTCAAATGCTGCATTATCAAATGCAAGAAACATGGTTATCAAATTTGCAACTGCAACGATTGCAGCGAGCACAGTTTGTACTATTCCAGATTCAATAGAAAAATTTTATATTTTTGATGCAACAGGTTTAACTAATCCTGAAAATTTAACAATCAAAACTGCTTCAGGTTCAGGATTTACTTTGGACGCTGCAAAAATTTATGCAGCTTATGCAGACGGAACAAATTTAAATGAAGTGTCATTAGACACTTTAGGTGGCACAGTAGCTGCAGCACAAATTGCTGATAGCGCAGTGACCACTGCAAAAATTGCGGATGATGCAATAACTAGTGCAAAAATTGCGGATGATGCTGTTGTAGCCGCAGCTATTGCGGATGATGCAGTAGGCACTGCTAATATTGCGGATGATGCTGTGACTGCTGATAAACTTGCAAACACTGCCGTAACTGCTGGAGATTATACAGTTGCATCAATTACTGTAGATGCTCAAGGAAGAGTAACAGCGGCTTCGTCTGGAGCTGCAGGTGGAGGAGGATTCGCTCCTTTCAGAAACACAAGTTCAGGAAGTGGTACACACACTACTCAAGCTAACGCTTCTAAAATGATGGTCTACCTAAGAGGTGGCGGAGGCGGAGGCGGAGGCCAGGCTCAGTGGACGGGCCAGGGCGGAGGAGCAGGTGGCGGAGGCGGATACGGCCTTTCGGTTCACGATTGCTCTGGATCACAAGGTCATGCATACTCATTAGGTAATGGTGGAAGTCCAGGAAATGCTGGTAACCCAGGTAATGGTGGAAGTGCGGGTAACGCATCAAACTTTGGATCACCATCAACTTTTATTACTGCTAACGCAGGTAACGCAGGTAACGGAGGAAGACATCCCAACCAAGGTGGTAACTCAAATCCAGGAAGTCCTGGTAACCATACCATCAACTCAGGAAACCATACATTGGGATCTAATTATACACCTGCAGGTTTATATACTCTACCAGCATCAACACAAAATGGTGGTAACAACCAACAAGCAGGTGGTACAGGTCACTTATTTGTATTTGAAAGTATTTAAAGGAGATTATTATGGCATACTTATTATTTAAAGCAGACTCTGCAAATCAAACAGGAGTTCTCCAAGCAATGGCTGCAGATCAAACTGCCATTGATAATGCCGTATGGATAAACGGAGAAGCGCATCAACAAATAGATATTTCTACAGATCAATACAATCAAATTAAACAAGATCTTTTAGTTCCTGAATTTTATGATGATAATAACAATATAACTTGGCGTGATATGTCAGATGTTGGACAAGCACCTATTTGGTCAACAGAAGATTTAGAACAACAAAGAGATAATATTGTTTCTCAATATCAAACAATAAAAGGTAATTGGCCAAATCATCCAAAGATGTCCGAGATTGATTCTGCTATTTCTCTTTTTCAAGGATTAGATTTTTCAGGTGTGGGTGGCACTGATGACAAAAATCCTTGGTATTATGCTTATCAAGCAGATAGTTCTTATTTACATATTTTGGAAATAATGTAATAGTTCTGCTTTATGCAGATCACATTCGAAGCTCCTGGAGCACTTATTAAATCATTAGATGATTGTAAACCAGAGCCTATAAGTCAGCATATTCCAAGCTGGTTTAGAAACATAAAACACACAAAAGAGGTTAAAACTGTTAAAGGCTGTATGCCTTTTATGGATGCTCTGACTATGGGCTATGCATTGAAAATAACTCACGACATGTGGGTGCAGCATAAAAAAGGTGAAGACGGTAAATATTTTACAGATGTCAGGTATGGTAACCCAGATACTTACGATCCAGTATTAATATCAAGATTAGGTCTCGAGTTTCCAACTGGTTTTCAAGCCCACAACCCAAATCAATTGAAAAATTCATATATGGTAGAAAAAAATGGTGGACACCAAGCTGCTGTTTTAAAATTTTCAAATCCATGGAGAATCAAAACACCTCCTGGTTATTCGACTTTGTTTATTGCACCAATGAATAACCATGATGACAGATTTCAAATTGTATCAGGTGTTATTGAAACAGACACTTGGGATAATCAAATTAATTTGCCGTTTATTGTAAACTCTGAAAAACATCCACAACTAGATACGATAATCAAAAGAGGAACTGTAATAGCACAATGCATACCTTTTAAAAGAGACGATTGGAAAATGAATATTAAAGAACAAGATATGAATAAAAGAGCATTGAAAATTATTGACCACATGGTGTCTGTATGGAGATTTTACCAAGATAAGTATTGGGTTAAAAAAAGATGGAGATAAAAAGATTTATAAGAATCTTTGATGGTTTTTTAAACGATGACCAAAACGCAAAGTTTTTAAAATTTATAAAATCTAAAACATCACATCCTGGTACAATCATAACAGATGAACATGGAACTTTAGCTGAAGATGATAGTGTACGTAATGTAGAAGTAATAGGTTTAGATTTAGATTCAGATCCAGCGACAAGCTTTTGGTTTCACATAACTAAATATCTTACACAAAATCTAATGAACAACTACAAAGAAGTTACTGGAAGTAAATATTTAAATCCTGTCAGTATAGAAAACCCACAAATTTTAAAGTACCCACCTGGTGGTAAATATAATGTTCATGTAGATTATTATAAAACATTACCAAGAATGTTGAGTTTGATTTTATTTATAAATGATGATTACGAAGGTGGAGATCTAATAATGCATAATTCCAATAGCACTGAGACTGAAAAAATAGAGAAAAAGAAAAATAGGTGTGTTATATTTCCAAGTAATCATTTGTACCCACACGCTGTTACACCAGTCACTAAAGGGACGAGATATACAATGGTAACATGGATACAATAAAAAATAACAGATATAAAATATTAAAAAACTTTTTAAATAAATTTGAATTAGATTTATTTAAACAGTACTGCAGGATACAACTTATAAATACTAGCTATAATAATATAAGTTGGCCTCTCACGAAGGAGGACGAGAAAAAAATAGAACCATCTAACAGATTTAAAATTACACACAAATACGATGTAGTGATGGAATCTTTATTAGAATGTAAAAAAGAATTTATAGAGAAAGCTACTGGACTAAAACTATTTTCATCTTATTCTTTGTGGAGACCATATCAAATAGCAAGCGATGTAGCTAAATCAAAAAGAGATGGAGCAAAAGAAATAAGTGTTTTTTTAAATATTGAAACAGATGGAGAAACATGGCCAATAATTTTAGATGGTAAAACAGTTAATTTTGATGAAGGTGATGCATGTATTTTTTTAGATGAGTGCGATCCGTATAGAGAAGAATTTAAAGGTAATTATACATCACAAGTTGAACTATATTATGTAGACCAAGATGGTCCTTTTAAAGATTGCAAATTTAACAAAAGACAATATATTGGTTGCCAATATGAAGATACAAAGAAATAATGATGAACATCACTTAATTTTTTCTGACGAGGAAATTGAAACAATAGTAAAAAATAGAAAATTAGTTTTTTCGCACATAGCTATGAAAAGATTTGTAAATGTTTTAGCAGACATTTGTGCTTATGCCATGAGTGCAATACCTAAAAAATATAATCAATTGAATAACGAAGATGATGAAATAAAACTTGATGAATAATGTCCAATTATTGTTTCCAGAATATTTTTGTTATTTTCAAAACCTGCCCTTAGATAATGAGGAACTTCAAAAACATCTTGAACAAATAGAATATAAAAAAACTTATCAAAGTAGAGGATGTTATACTTCTCTCGAATATAACTTTATACAAACATTAGAACTGAATTATGAGAAAGTTTTTAATGAGTATATTCAAAAAGGTTTTGACCAGTTAGGTATAAAGAACAAATTCAAAATTGCTAGGTCGTGGGTTACAAAGGTCACTCCTGATTCAGAGTCTGAATATCATACACATTCTAATTATTTCATGTCAGCTGTATATTATCCAAAAGGAGATAAAGATAATTCTATTAATTTTAGAAAAACATTACCTATTCTTTGGGGTGTTGATACTGATAGAAATTTTTTACACAATCAAACAGAGACTGTTAAAATTTCTGCTGGAGATTTTATTATGTTTCCTGCAAGTCTTTTACATAGAGTAAATCTTAACAAAACAAATTATAACAGATATAGTATAGCCATGAACATTCAACCAGTGGGAACAGTAGGAAGTAACGATTCACAATATGAGTTTTAAATTAGAACCTTTGTTCGCTTATCCTGTAATGATTACAGATGAAAGATACAATCTTAAGGAAGAGGAAAGAAACTTTATAGAATTACAAGATAGTATTTTTAACGGTAATAATAATATTTCATCAAATAGGTATATACTTGATGAGCCAAATTTAGAAGGATTGAAAAGATGGATTAAATTTTATGTTTCTAGATATTATTTTGATGTGATGCAATTTACAGATTCAGAACCTTACATTACACAATCATGGGTTAATTTCACAAAGATGGGAGAAAGACACGGAGTACATTGTCATCCTAATAGCTTTTTAAGTGGAGTCTTTTATCTAGATGAAAATGAAACTCAAATTGAGTTTTCAAACTATGATTCAATATTTAAAAACTTAGAACCTAGAATGAAACAAGGTAATATATTCAATTCACATTCGTGGAGATACCCAACAAAAAAGAATGCTTTATTTCTTTTTCCTTCTACCTTGTGGCACAGTGTAAGCCCAAACCAAAATCAAAAAACTAGAATATCTATATCTTTCAATACCTGGATAAAAGGTGAAATGGGCAGAGAAGAAGACTTGACTAGCCTCAAACTTTAAATGAACATTACAATATGCTATAATACGGCATGCCATTAACAAGTGTTCAAATACGACCAGGATTCAATAAGCAGGTGACCGAAACAGGTGCTGAAGGTCAATGGGTCGATGGAGATAATGTTAGGTTTAGATATGGCTTACCTGAAAAAATAGGTGGATGGCAACAATTAACTTCTAGCACATTAGTTGGAGCCGCAAGGGCCCAACATATTTGGTCAGATCTTGATGGCAGATCTTATGCTGCTGTTGGAACACACAAAGCATTGTTTGCTTATTACTCAGGACAATTTTACGATATTACTCCATTAGACTCAGCAGTAACAGGAGCTACCTTTACAATTAACAGTGTAAGTGCTCCACAGACAATAACAGTAAACAAAGCTTTACATGGTCTGGTAGCAGGTGATTTATTTACATTTACTTCAGTGACTGTGCCTAATGGTTCTGGATATGCAACAACAGTATTTACAGATAATCCATTTGAAGTTTTAACTGCAACGTCAAACTCATTTACAATACAAGTTTCAGTTGCTGCAGGAGGAACGACAACGGCCACCGGATCAGCGACCATCAATCCTTATGCTGGGTTTGGACCTTTGACACAAACCTTCGGTTTTGGTTTTGGTACTGGACAATGGGGAGGTACAGTTTCAGGAGCAATCACTACACAACTTAATGGTGCGTTAACTGCATCCGGAGGTAATAACGGGTCTGGAACAAATATTACCTTAGTATCTACTTCTGGATTGCCTGCTTCAGGAACAGTAGCAATAGGATCAGAATTAATTTCTTATAGTTCTATTTCTAGCAATGACATAGTAATTTCATCAAGAGGTGCTTCAGGAACCACTGCAACATCACACAGTAACGGAGCTTCAGTCACTGATGCATCTAATTTTATAGGATGGGGTCAAGCAACAACAACCTCTACTGTGGTTCTAGATCCTGCCTCATGGTCTTTAGATAATTTTGGACAGCAACTTATTGCAACAAATAAAAATGGAAAAACTTTTTCTTGGAATCCAATAGCAGCAAACACCAATGCTTTGAATACACGAGCAACTGTAATAAGTGGAGCACCGACTGCTTCTGTTTTATCAGTTGTATCTGAAAGAGATCGACATTTAATTATGTTGGGAACTGAAACAACAGTTGGCGATGTAAATACACAAGATCCAATGTTTATAAGGTTCTCTGATCAAGAAAATACTGGGTCTTACACACCTACGTCCACAAACACAGCTGGTACTTTTAGACTAGATAGTGGTACAAAAATTATTGGAGCTGTAAGAGGTAAAGATTACATTCTTATACTAACCAACACATCTGCTTATCTGATGCAATTTGTTGGCCCACCTTTTACATTTTCTATTCGTCAAGTTGGTTCTAACTGTGGAGCTATTGGACAACACTCTATCAAACATGTAGATGGTGCAGTTTATTGGATGGGTCAAGCAGGTGGTTTCTTTGTATTTGATGGTACCGTAAAATCTTTACCTTGCCTTGTAGAGGATTTTGTATTCACAACAAACGGAAATAATCTAGGAATAAATTA
>CENO01122464.1_pt1 | contig 21091 bp, 15 predicted proteins | sample 530271 | NCBI WGS metagenome assembly CENO01 (sample SAMEA2619857, study PRJEB7988) | marine metagenome | biome: marine biome (ENVO:00000447); feature: surface water layer (ENVO:00002042); material: "saline water (ENVO:00002010), including plankton (ENVO:xxxxxxxx)" | depth 5 m | reverse complement strand
AATAAGTCACAACATAATCATCCAGATTACGCTACAAGCCTATCGGCAGGAGTTGATTTGCGCGCCAATTTAGAAGATAAAATATTTTTACAACCATTGGAAAGAAAGTTGATAAAAACTGGTATTCATTTAGAACTTCCAAAGGGATATGAAGCGCAGATTAGACCAAGAAGCGGATTGGCGTATAAAAATGGAATTACAGTTTTAAATTCTCCAGGAACTATTGATGCTGACTACAGGGGGGAGATATCAGTTTTGCTTGTTAATCTTTCAAATCAGCAATTTTTTATAAATGATGGAGATAGAATTGCACAAATGGTGATAGCTAAACACGAAACTGTTGAATGGGATTTGGTTAAAGATTTAAACGAATCTGCCAGAGGAGAGGGCGGTTTCGGAAGTACAGGAGTTTAAAGAAAATTTTTAATATGAAAATAATTGTACCAATGGCAGGAAGAGGTTCTAGATTAAGACCTCATACATTAATAACACCAAAGCCATTAGTTTGTGTTGCCGGAAAACCGATCGTTCAACATCTTGTTGAAGAGATAGTAAGCGTATGTGATGAAAAGGTAGAAGAGATAGCATTTATAATTGGAGATTTTGGTAAAGAGGTAGAAGAAAGTTTATGTGCTATAGCATTAAAACTCGGGGCTATACCCAAAATATATTTTCAGAAGAAACCTCTTGGCACTGCACATGCAATTTTATGTGCAAAAAACTCTTTAAAAGGAAATTGTGTTGTGGCATTTGCAGACACATTGTTTAAGGCGACATTTAAACTTGACAAGTCAAAAGATGGCATTATATGGGTGAGTAAAATTGACGACCCATCATCTTTTGGCGTGGTTCAACTGGACACTAACAACAATATCTCAGCATTTGTTGAAAAACCAGAGAAATTTGTTTCAGACTTAGCAATAATTGGGATTTATTATTTTAATGATGGCAAATATTTACAAGAAGAATTACAATATTTAATTGATAATAACATCAAGGAAAAAGGAGAGTATCAGCTTACAAATGCTCTTGAAAATATGCAGCGAAAAGGGAAAATGTTTTCACCCGGAAGAGTGCAAGAGTGGTTAGATTGTGGAAATAAAGCAGCAACAATACATACAAATCATCGTGTTCTAATTAATAAGGGTAATTATATTTCTAAAAAAGCGAAATTAGAAAACTCCAAAATAATAGAACCATGTTATATTTCAGATTCCGCAAATATTAAGAACTCTGTTATCGGGCCATATGTTTCGGTTGGCCCAAATACAGTTATTGAAAACTCTAAAATTAAAAACACAATTCTTCAAGGAGACTCATCAATATCAGAAGCACAACTCTATAATTCGATGATTGGTAGAAATGTTTTTTTCAAATCTAATAATACCAAGCAAACAGTAAGTCTTGGTGATTATACTGAAGTCAAATAATTATGCTTAACAAAATAACGATATTATTATTATTATTTGGGTTGACCGCATATTCTCAAAGCTCTGATATTTCTGAGAAAAATAAGTTTTTGTTTGATAAATCATTTTTTAAAGCAATGAATTTAAAAAATTTAGAAGATTACGAGGGGGCTTTAAAATCTTTTAAAAAATGTATAGAAATTAATTCTAAAATATCGGCTCCATATTATGAGTTAGCTCGAATTTATAAAAAAACTGGTGATAATGTTTTAGCTGAAAAAAATATCAAAGAAGCAAATCGTTTATCATCAAAAAATAAATGGTATTTATACGAATATGCACAGATACTATTTCAAAACAACAAATATCAAGAGTCAACTAAACAATATGAAAGACTAGTTGAAATGGAACCTAAAAACAAAAAATACTATTTTTTGTTAGCAGAATCTCAGATATATCAAAACAAGCTTAAAGAGGCAATCAAAACATATAATTTGTGTCAAAACATTAATGGATCAGACAAGGTTGTTACAATACAAATATATAAGATTTATATGCAGTTGCTTGATAAAAAAAATGCCATAAATATTTTGAAAAAATATCTGGAAAAAGTAGAGGATGACATAGATTTACTGCAAATGTTGGCAGAAACATATTTTCTATCAGACCAAAAAGAAAAAGGGTTTGAGACCTTACAAAAGATATCATTGCTAAACCCTCAAAACGGCACACTTCACATAACATTAGCTGATTACTATAGAGATTCAGGTGACAATGAAAAATCTTTTAACGAGTTGATATTGGCATTTAAAAGTAAAGATTTAAATATTGAAACAAAAGCAAGTGTTTTAGCGTCGTATTTTTCTTTATTAGAAATTAGTGTAGAAATGAAAAGTCAAGCATTTCAGCTTGCAGAAATATTAGTAGATGTTCATCAAGATGATTATATGTCGTTTGCTATGTTTGCAGATTTGTTGTACGCTGACAAACAATATCAAAAAGCAAAAGAACAATATTTTTTAGCATTAGAGAGAAATAATTCTAAGCAGGAAATCTGGAGCCAAGTTCTTTTCATACAAGCTGATCAAAGAAATTTTTTAGAACTTCAATCAACTAGCAGAGAAGCACTAACGTTTTTTCCTATGAACCCACTTTTTTATTATTTTAATGGATTATCCAACAAGTGGTTCGAAAAATATGACCAAGCAATAGAGTCTTTTACAACGGGCTTAGATTTTGTTGTTGATAATGACTTATTGTTGATAGAGTATTACTCTTCATTAGGAGATGTATATCACGACATAAAAGAGTATAGTAAATCAGACAATTATTTTGAAAAAGCACTAAAACTAGATTCTAATAATGTCATAATCTTAAATAATTATGCGTATTATTTGTCCTTAAGAAGAGAAAAATTAGAAAAAGCAAAAAAAATGTCTTATCAAGCTAATATTTTAGAGCCCAATAACGGCACATATCAAGATACTTATGCCTGGATTTTATATCAACAACAAAATTATTTTGAAGCTAAAGAGTGGATAAATAAGGCAATAGAAAATGATGGATATAAAAGCGCAGTAATAATAGAACATTATGGAGATATTTTGTATGAATTAGGTGATATAAAAAACGCTGTTAATCAATGGAAAAAAGCATTAATTTTAGAGCCAGATTCTGATGTTTTACAACAAAAGATTAAAGACAAAAAACTATATGAATAGTAAGCTATTTATTTTTGGCGTCTTAATATTAATTTTAAACTCTTGTCAAGTTGTTCGTTTTAAAAATAATACTAAAAATAAATTTTCAGATTACAATCAACCGTCTTACATTGACCTTTCATCCAAAAAGATATTTGCAAAAGGAAAAATTAAATTTAATAATACAGGCCAACAACAAGGCTTAAATGTTAGTATAAAAACAAATAAAGATAGTATTATAATGTTTTCTGCGCTAGCACCTTTAGGAATAGAAGTTGTTAGAGGACAGATAGCAAATGACACACTCTATTTTATTGATAGAGTCAACAAAAAATATCAAATAACAGCACTGAACTCACTAAATATAATTGGCACATTAAAGTATAGTGTTAAAGACATGATAAACACCTTGTTTCTAGCAGATGATCTTGTTCTAGAGCAAAAAGAAGAGATGAAAGAAAACCAAATAGAAAAGGAAAATACCATTTTCAAAGAGATTTTAGGACAACAGCAAGCTAAAATTAGCTATAGTAATTATAAATATGTAGAAAATATTAAAATACCATTTAGTTTAGTTATTAGCGCTGAAAATAAGGAGATTAATCTTGACTATACCCAAGTTAGTTTTTTAGATAAATTAAAAATCAAAAAATTCAAAATTCCAAAGGGTTATGAAAAACTGTAGACTTTATCTATCTCTTTTTGTGATTTGTTTTTTTCACACATATATTTATTCTCAATCAACAGAAGAATTAAAGAAAAAAAAACAAGCTATAGAAAAAGAAATTTCTTATACAAATCAATTACTTGAAAAGGTAAAAAAAGATAAAAAACAATCTGTTAATTACTTAAAAGTATTACAAAAGCAAATAAGAAACCAAAACAATTTATTAGTAACTCTAGATAATGAATTTAAATCAATTGATAGGCAAATCACAAAAATCAACGAAAAAATATTCAAAACAAAAACTGATATTGAAAATGAGGAGAAGCGACTGGAAAAACTAAAGGCTGAGTATGCAAAAATGATTTACAATTTGTATGTAAAAAAAACGGGAAGAAATGACTTAGTTTTTATTGTTTCGGCAAAAAGTTTTAACCAGGCTTATAAAAGATTAGCTTATTTAAAGCAATACACAAAATTTAGACAAAATCAAACATTTAAAATTCAACAAGCCAAAGAAGTTTTAAAATTAAAGGGAGAAAGCTTATTAAAAGAGGAAGCACTACTTTTAAATGCTTCTGTAGATAAAAATAAAGTTATAACAGCTAAAAAAGATGAGTTAAATTTGTTAAATAAAATACAAACGGAAAAACAAGAGATTTCAAAAAAATTAATTAAATCCGAAAAAAAGATTAAAAAAGAACTTAAAGAAAAAGAAAAATTTCGGGATCTCCTGGATGAAGAAATTCGACAAGTTATAGAAGAGGAGATAAAAAAACTAAGACAAGAGGGAAAAGATATGGAATACGCCTTAACTCCCGAAGCAAAACTATTATCAAGTGAATTTGTTGCAAATAAAGGAAACCTACCCTGGCCACTTTCCACAGGAATAATTGTCAACTATTTTGGAAAACAAAAACATGAAGTGTTTTCAGGTGTTGAAACATTTAATAATGGAATTGATATAGCAACCGACAAAGAAGCTATAATTAGAGCTGTTTTTGATGGAGTAATTAGCAGAATATTTTTTATAAAAGGTGTGGGCAAAGCAATATTAATTAATCATGGAGAATATTTTACTGTTTATTCTGGAGTTAAAGATGTTCTAGTAAAAGTAAATGATAAGATTTTAGCTAAAGAAAAGATAGGAATTGTAGACACAAAATATCCAGAGGATAAAACAGAATTGCATTTTGAAATATGGAAAAACTATGAAAAAATGGACCCTTCAAAATGGTTATATAACGCCTATTAAAACAAATTAGTTAAATTTGTTAAATAAAACAAATATCATATGAAATCAACAATACTATTTACTTTTGGTGGGCCAGAAATAATATTAATTGTAATTGCACTACTACTTTTATTTGGAGGAAAAAAAATCCCAGAACTTATGCGCGGCTTAGGAAAAGGTATAAGTGAATTTAAAAAGGGAAAAAACGAAATAGAAAAAGATACTAAAGAATAAATTTAGGTGAAAAATTATTGTTCATATAAAGATTTATATGTAGCTCTAAAAAGTAATAAGACATCTTGTGTTCAGCAAACTACCTTATATCTAAAAAAAATAAAAAAACAGAAAAACCTAAATGCTTTTATAGAAGTTTTTGAGAAAACAGCTCTTGAAACTTCAAAAAAAGTAGATGAAAAAATAAAGAAGGGAACACAGGGCAAGCTTGCTGGAATGGTTGTTGCGATAAAAGACAATATTTGCTATAAAGGTCATAAGATATCAGCCTCATCTAAAATTTTAGAAGGTTTTGAGTCAATATATAGCGCTACAGTAATTGAAAAACTTTTAAAGGAAGACGCAATAATAATAGGACGTCTAAATTGTGATGAGTTTGCAATGGGTTCTGCTAATGAAAACTCTATTTATGGCCCCGTGCTCAATCCTCATAATAAACGTAAGGTTGCAGGAGGTTCTTCGGGTGGATCTGCAGTTGCAGTTGCTGCCGGCCTATGTCTAGTTGCTCTAGGAAGTGATACAGGTGGTTCTATTCGTCAGCCCGCTTCATTTTGTGGAGTCGTGGGGTTGAAACCGACTTATTCAAGAGTTTCCAGACACGGTCTTATAGCATATGCATCATCATTTGATCAAATAGGCCCTCTAACAAATAATATTGATGATGCGGGGTTAGTTTTAGAGGTTATTTCAGGAAAAGATGATTTTGATTCTACAGTTTCAAACAGCCCAATTGGAAGCTACAATGAATACAATTATAAAAATACACCAAAAAAAATTGCTTATATAGAAGAAACACTATCTCATAAACTATTAAACAAAGAAGTTAAAGAGATGTTCTTAAAAAAAATCAAAAGTTTAGAGAAAAAGGGTCATGTTATTTCACCCATTTCATTTCCCTATCTTGATTATTTGGTTCCAACGTATTATGTTTTAACAACAGCAGAAGCCTCATCAAACTTATCAAGATATGATGGGGTTAGATATGGTTATAGGTCTGAAGCGAGCTCTGATTTACAAGACATGTATTTTAGAACTAGAACTGAAGGTTTTGGTGAAGAGGTTAAAAGAAGAATTATGCTAGGAACGTTTGTTTTAAGTGCTGGATACAATGATGAGTATTTTACAAAAGCACAAAAAATTAGAAGACTTATATACGACAAAACAATACAAATATTTAACGATTTTGATTTTTTAATATCACCAACAAGTCCCCATACAGCTTTTGATGTGGGGGTTAAGTATAATGATCCAATAAAAATGTATTTGGAAGATGTCTTTACAGTTCAAGCTAATTTATCTGGAAATCCAGCAGTTTCTATTCCTATTGGCTTAGATAGCAAGAACCTACCAGTTGGAATTCATATAATGTCAAATCATTTTAACGAGTATAATTTATTGTATTTTTCTAAAAAATTGAGCAATCAATAGTTATATGAAGCAATGCTGTATAATATTTTTTTTGATAATATCCAATATTTCTTTTTGCCAAAAAAAACCATATAAAGTTGGAGAATTTGCAAAGTATACCATTTCATTTGGACCATTAGCTGTTGGGCATGGAGAGTTAAGCATATCTAAACTAGTTTTATTAAATAAAATTCCAACGTACCATATGACAGGTATAGGTAAAACATCAAAATTTTTCGATGTTTTTTTTAAAGTTAGAGATGTTTATGAGACGTATATTGACACTAACACCTTTTTGCCGGTTAAATTTTTAAGAGATGTGTACGAAGGTGGGTATGTAATAAAACAACAATACGAATTTAATCACGAAAAGAATCTTGTTCAAACACAAAATAACCAGTTTAAAATACCAAATGATAGCCAAGATATGCTATCAGCTTTTTTCTATGCTAGAACGTTTAACAAAGAAAGTGTTTTGTCAGACAGTATATTTACTATACCCATTTTTATGGATGATGAAAATTATTTTTTAGAAGTTAAATATTTGTATGATGAAGTTCTAGAAACAAGTTTGGGAGATATTAAATGCATGGTTTTTCAACCAAAAATGCAAGAGGGTAGGGTTTTTGAAGATGGTGAAGATATGAAAATATGGATTTCAGATGATGAAAACAAAATGTTATACAAGGTAGAAACAAAAATTTGGGCAGGGAAAATAAAAGCTGAACTAACAGAATATAAAAACAACTTGTATCCGATAATTAAAATATAAACAGATGAAAAAAATATTTTTTTTGGCACTAGTTTGTTTCTTGTTTTCTATTTTGTTTCTTAAACAAGATGAAAAAGAAAACAAACATGTTCATGTGCCAAAATATGAGTATGGTATTTTGGTTGATTCTTTTAAGGTAATTAAGGATATTGTAAAGCCAAATCAAACATTAGGAGAAATACTATATTTTAATCATATTGATCATCCACAAATTAATAAAATTGTAAAAGCCTCTAAAAATATTTTTGATGTCAGAAGAATAAATGCGGGACAAAACTATACAGTAATATGCTCAAGAGACTCAATCGATAAGGCGAAGTTTTTTATATACGAAATAGATCCCGTTAACTATGTTGTTTTTGACTTGACAAAAGACATGTCTGTATTTTTAGGAAAAAAAGATATAGAAGTAAGATTAAAAAAAGCTAAAGGAGATATTAATAACTCTTTATGGATTGCTATGGAAGAAAAAGGTCTCAGCCCGAGACTAACACATGAACTATCTACAATTTATGCTTGGACTATAGATTTTTTTAAAATACAAAAAGGAGATGCATTTAAAGTTTACTATGAAGACAGATATATTGATAATAAATACATAGGTATAGGTAAAATAATTGCCGCTGAATTTATTCATAACAATAAAAGTTATTTTGCGTATTATTATAAAGAAAAAAATAATAGAGGTGATTATTTTAATGAGAAAGGAGAAACTCTACGTAAAGCGTTTTTAATGGCCCCTGTTGATTATAAAAGAATCTCTTCAAGGTATAGCAAAAATAGAAAACACCCTGTCACTGGAAGATGGAAAGGACATTTTGGTACAGATTATGCTGCAGCTACAGGCACTCCGATTTGGACTACGGCAGATGGTGTAGTCACCAAGGCATCTTATACAAGAAACAATGGTAATTATGTGAAGATCAAGCACAACAATACGTATACAACTCAGTATTTGCATATGTCTAAAATAAAAAGCGGAATTAAAAGAAATGTAAAGGTGAAACAAGGACAAATTATTGGATATGTTGGCAGTACAGGATTAGCTACCGGTCCACATGTTTGCTATAGATTTTGGAAAAACGGTAGGCAGGTTGACCCATATAAACAAACACTGCCCCCAGGAGATCCAATTAAAAAAGAAAATTTTGAAGATTTTATGATTGTTAAGGATAGTTTGTCTAGATTCTTATCAAACTAATAAAAGTTTATTTTGCAATGAAATTTAGCCCTGTTTTTTTATTTTTATTTTTAGTAAAAACAACATATTCTCAGAATACGTTTATTGAAAATAAAGGCCAATTGCCAGTAAATGTTTTCTGTAAAGCACATTTACCTTCAGGAGACCTCTATATTGAAGAAGGGAAGTTTTCATATGTATTTTACAATCAACATCAAATTAAAGAAACTCACAACTCCACTATTACAAGAGACTATATTGATGCTCATTCATATAAAGTATATTTCGTTAATTCTAATAAAAATACTCGCTTTGTTCTCGACAGCGCAAGTACATATTACAAAAATTATTTCATTGGAAATAAAGATGGCTGGGTAAATCACGTTAGGACATACAAACGGTATACTCAAAAAGAAATATATGACGGCATCGATTTGCTCATGTTTTCTGTAGAAGATAAACTAAAGTATGAGTTACATTTACAACCTAATGCTAGAGTAAAAGATATAAAAATAGAATATGATGGGCTAGAAAGCATTAATATACTAGAAGGTGATTTAATATGTAATACGTCTTTTAGTACAACGATAGAACATAAACCTTTTTCATATCAAATAATAGATGGTAAGTTAGTTGAGGTGAAATGTCACTACAGATTAAAAAACAATACTATTTCATTTGTTTTTCCAAATGGATATGATAAATCAAAAAAACTAATAATTGATCCGACACTTGAATTTTCGACGTTTTCAGGCTCATTTGCCAATAACTTCGGATACACTGCCACGTATGATGATTTTGGTTTTTTGTATAGTGGTAGTACTGTTTTTGGGACGGGCTACCCAACAACAACTGGAGCGTTTCAAATTAGCTTTTCATCAGGCACAGTTGATATAGGTATTACAAAGTATGATACAACAGGAACCCAAATGATATATTCAACATACCTAGGTGGTGACGCAGATGAATTGCCTCACAGTATGGTTGTTAACACCTCAAATGAACTTTTTATTTTTGGTACCACCAGCTCATTAAACTTTCCAACAACAAACGGAGCTTATCAAACTATTTTTAACGGGGGCACATACTATGGTGTTGGAGGTTTGGGTGTTACTTTTAATAATGGTTCAGATATTTTTGTGTCTAAACTAAGTGCAAGTGGTGGTAGTCTTTTATCATCAACTTATATTGGAGGAAGCGAAAATGATGGACTAAACATACACGTACCAATTAATAAAAACTATGCAGATGAAGTAAGGGGAGAAATAGATATAGATAAAAACAACAATGTTTACATAGCAACATGTACAAAATCTACCGATTTTCCAGTTACAAACTCGTTTCAATCTGTTTATAATGGGGATCAAGAAGGGTGTGTTTTTAAAATGGATAATCAGCTTAGTACAATTGTTTGGTCCACTTTTTTAGGAGGCTCAAAACATGACGGCATTTTTTCTTTAGCCTTTGACCAGGAAAGTAATATTTTGGTTACAGGAGGGACTATATCTACTGATTTCCCAACCACACCCAACGCATATAAAAGCACAAAAACTGATTCGGTCTTACCAGATGCCTTTATAACAACGTTAAGTTATGATGGAAATTCTATCGTTAATTCAACTTTTTATGGTGAACCAAACTATCATGATCAATCGTACTTTATTGAACTAGATTCTGAAGATCAAGTTTATATTTATGGACAAACAAAGGCGCCTGGAAGTAGCTTTATTTATAATGCTAATTATTATGTTTTAGATGGAGGTCAATTCATAACAGCCTTTTCAAAAGATCTAAGTACAATAAAGAAATCAACAGTTTTTGGAACGGGAAGAGGCACACCAGACATCTCACCTACAGCCTTTTTGGTTGACGTTTGTGGCAATATCTATGTTTCTGGTTGGGGTTCTGATGTTCAGGGGCCATCTCCTAGTGACCCCGATCCTTGGACAGCATTATCAACGCTTAACATGCCTATAACAAATAACGCTTTTCAGCAAACAACAACAGGTCATGATATATATCTTATGGTTATAGATACAGATTTAGATAGTTTGGTATATGCTACATATTTAGGAGGAGACCAAAGTAGGGAACATGTTGATGGTGGAACATCAAGATTTGATAAAAAAGGAACTATCTATCATGCAGTTTGCGCTGGTTGTGGTGGTTATTCAGACTTCCCAATAGAACCAAATCCAGGAGCTGTTTCCGCTGTAAATAACGGTATAGGAAGTGCATGTAATAGTGCTGTTTTTAAGTTTGATTTTGATTTTCCAATTGTTGTAGCAAATTTTTCATCGCCTCTTGTTAGTTGTAACCCAATAATTACTTTTCAGAATGTTAGCTCAATAACACCATCTACTACATTCTTATGGGATTTTGGAGACGGTAATTATTCAAATTTAAAAAACCCCTCTCATAACTATATTTTACCTGGTGAATATGATGTTACACTAACTGTAATAGACTCATCCGGATGTAACTTAATTGATTCAATTACTAAAAAAATTACAATTCTATCAAATCAATCAGACTCATTACAACCAATAATTAAATGTTCTAATGAATCTGTTCAATTAGGGTTAGCATTTACAGACCCAAACTCTTTATATTCTTGGTATCCAAATATTGATTTGATTGGATCAAACACTCCAAGCCCTATTTGCACATCACAGATTTCAAGACAGTATTACATGATTATACAAAAAGGAGCATGTAAGGACACGATATATCAAAAAGTTAATTCTACTGTTGTGGATATTAATTTTGCTGAGGATACCGTAATTTGTGAAAACCCTGTTTTATTAAATGTTGAACATAATGGAACCCAAATTATATGGTCTTCTAACATGAGTTTTTTAGACACATTAAGTATGAGCGAATCGATCTTAATTTCTGATACAGGAACATATTATATTAAATCACAATTTAATTCATGTTTTGACATTGGAGAGATAGATGTAAATGTTGGGGAAGTGGAACTAAACATATTGTCTGAGGTAAAATTTTGTAATGACTCAATTTTGTTAGAAGCAGATTATGGTGGTTCTACCATTCTTTGGTCTACTAACAATATTTTCTCTGATACAATCTCTACAAACTCGAATATTTATGCTACCAATTTAGGTAATTATTATGTAAAAACAAATTCCGGTATTTGTAGTGCTAGCGATAGTATTTCAGTTGTTTCTGAAAGCATTAAAATTTCACTATTTGGAAATGATATATGTTACGGAGATAGTGTGTTTATTGCAGTATCAAATTTAAATCCATCTTCTCCTATAACTAGTTATAATTGGAACATTACTGATTTAAATACCGAAACAATTATCGACACACCAAAAATATCTAAATGGTATGTTGTAGAGGTAATAAACATTGATCAGTGTATTTTAAAAGACTCAATATATATTAATGTATATGATAACCCCAAGATAGATTCAGTTTTAACCGTCCCAGAATCTATATTTTTAGGTCAACAAGTTACATTACAGGTCGAAACAAGCGATATGATATATTGGCCTTATTTTGGCAGTAATGAAAAGAAACAAATAGATGTTCCCACAGCTAATAAATGCTATATTTTTGAGGTTTTTAACGAATATAATTGTATTATTAAAGATACGATGTGTATAAAAGTTTTAGATGTTTTTTGTAACGAAGAAAGCATAACAATTCCAACTGCCTTTAGCCCAAATCAAGATGGTAAAAATGAAACGTATTATATTTTAGACAATAGTAACATAATTACAAAATACAAATTAGAAATTTTCAATAGACTAGGTCAAAAAGTTTTTGCTAGCACAAATAAAAATGAAGAATGGAATGGCACTTATAAAGAAAAACAGCTTGCTCCTCAAGTTTTAGATTTTTATTTGGACATAACATGCTTAGGAGAGAAGAAGTTGTTTAAAAAAGGTAATATAACGATAATAAAATGAAAAGATTTGTCATTATACTGCTAGTTACAACATTAAATGCAACATCACAAGACATTCATTTTTCTCAATATAAAAACTCAACTTTTTTCACAAACCCATCATTTACAACCTTTCAAAGTTCAGATTATCACGTTGTATTACAAAAACGTAACCAATGGCAAGTTGTTGCAGATCCATTCAGTACATTTTTAATGTCAGTAGAATCAAAAAATATAGCAAATAACAACTCTTTTGGAATTCATTTTATGAACGATATCGCAGGAGACGCTAGATATCAAACTACAGGTTCAATCATTAATTACAGTAAATCTATAAAAAAAAACTCCACAACATTTTTTGCAATAGGTTTAAGTGCAGGTTTTTACCAAAGAAGAATTTCGTTTGATAATCTGGTTTTTATAGAACAAGAAAATTTTGATAATGTAAGTTTTTATTATCCCGACATAAATTTTGGCCTATTAAATAAAAAAACAATTAATAATTCGATTGATATTTATAGTGGAATTTCACTCTTTCATATAAACCGACCAAATCAGTCACTTTTAGAAAGCGATAAGGAATTGTTATATCCAAGAGTTAATATGCACACTAAAGCTAATATTTTACTTTACAATAATTGGAAAATCACACCACATGTTTTTTTTTCAAAACAGAATGTTAACCAAGAGTTTATAATCGGATCTGACTTGCAATATTTACTATATCAAGATAAGAATGTATTTTTTGGTTTAGGCACAAATTATCGTCATAAAGATGCTATTTATTATAACGCGAATATTAAAGCGGGCAGTTTTGAAGTAATATTAAATTACGACGTAAATATTTCATCATTAAAAACAGCCTCAAACTATAATGGAGCATATGAGTTTTTAATTTCATATGAGTGGAGTAAAAGAAAAAAACATAAGCAGATAATTAATATTAAGCAAAAAAAATGTCCAAAATATTTATAACCACATTAGTTTTTTTAGTACAAATTAATAGTATTATGTCTCAAGAAATAATCATAAAAATGTTATCCGAAAAAACAAACACTAAGCTAGGTTCAGAGTTTAATTTTATAACTAATGATGATATTAACGCGTTTTATTCATCATCATCAATTGAAAACAATCGATTTAGAACAGCCATATATAAATCAAAATATATTGATGGAGATTGGCAAGCAGGAAAATATTTTAATATAGATGCTTTTTACAATGTAGGAAATATATCCTGCGATTCAACCAGCTGTTATTTTAGTGGATGCGACTCGCTAAATAATTGTAAAATATTTTATTATAATATAAATGATAAAAATGTTTATTATGATTTAGGGGAGTTAATAAATTTACCAAATACTAGTAGCACACAACCACATATTACAACTCATAAAAATCAAAAAGCGCTATACTTCGCTTCTAATCGACCAGGTGGAAAAGGAGGATTAGATATATGGGTTAGCGTTATGGGAAGAAAAGGAAATTTTGGATCACCACTAAACTTAGGTTTAAACATAAATTCATTTGCAGACGATGTAACCCCTTACTATAATAAATGGACAGAGGAACTATATTTTTCGACTAATAAAGATGAAAAAGTCTTTAATGTATATAAGTCTTCGGGAAAAATAAACAAATGGAAAGAATCAGTAAAAGAAGAAAGGCTAAGTTCAAGTGAAGATGATTTATACGTATACTTTGTTAAAAAAAATAAAGGTTATTTTTCTTCAAATAGAGGAGACACTTCTTGTTGCATGAATAATTATTCTTTTACCCTTACTTCACCAAAACAAATAAAAATAGATGTCGCAACAAAATTAGATTTTTTGCCATTAAACTTGTATTTTCATAATGACGAACCAGATCCAAGAACTACAGAAAAAACAACTAAAAAGACATATGAACAAACTTATATTACATATTTTCAGAAAGAAGATGTATATATAGAACAAAATAAAAATGATAATAGTATAATAAAATTTTTTCGCGATAGCATCAAGGGTAATTACACTAGACTTAATAGCGTTCTAGAGCAAATTTATTCAAGCTTAATAATTGGAAATAAAATAGAACTATACATTAAAGGCTACGCTTCACCTTTACACAATGCTGATTACAATAAAAATTTATCCTCTAGAAGAATTAGTAGCCTAATTAATTATATAAATCAATATAAATCAAATATATTTAAACAATATATTAATAATAAAAAATTAAAGTTTGTAATTATTCCATACGGTGAGAGCAAGTCATCTAGTAAAATAAGTGCAGATCCAAATAACAAAAGACTATCTGTGTATAGTTTGGGTGCAATGTTAGAAAGAAAAATTCAAATTATCGATGTAATAATTGATGACTGATTTAAAACAAGAAAAACCTGAGCACAAAAACCAATTACCATACCTAATATAAGTTGTGGTATGGTGTGAGATCCTTCACTATATCTAGAGAAAGCAATAATTAAGGCAAAAACAAGAGAAATAAAAACTAAAAATAGATTAGGCTCAATCAAAAAATTGCTTGATACAAAAACAGCCAACATATTTCCAGCAGCTAACATATGTAGGCTAATTTTCCAGAAAAAAGAAATTACTAACGCACAAATAGTTATTATAAAAATGGCTAAAAAAATCAACTTAACAAAAGGAAAAATATTTAAACAAGAACTATTTATTATACCTCCAAGAATCATATATATTATATTCGTAATTAATGGAACTATTCGATCTCTATTATCATGCATTTCAAATGATCCTATTAGCCTAAATTTAACTAAAACTACGCTTGTTAGAACTGGTAAAATAGTGTAGACAAGAATAAATAGAGTATAAATTGAATTTACACAAATATTATTGGAAGTTGAATTTGCTATTATGGGGGTAAAATAAAATAAGATAAACAAAATAATTAAAGGAATAAAAACTGGATGAAAAACGTATGAAATAAATTTAGAAAATCTCATTACAATTTTTTTCTAAGTCTAGAAACAGGGATTTTTAATGATTCACGATATTTTGCTGTTGTTCTTCGAGCAATGTGATAATCTTCTTTTCCCAAAAGATCAGCTAGCTCATCGTCAGTAAAAGGCCTGGATTTGTTTTCGTTATTTATAAGCTCCAAAAGTGTTGTTTTTATTTCTTTAGTAGATATAATTTCACCGTTATCTTTTCTATATGCTTCTGAAAACAACTCTTTAATTTTAAATGTTCCGAAATGTGTTTCTATGTATTTAGAGTTGCTAGCTCTAGAAATTGTTGAAATATCTACTCCAACAATCTGAGCTATATCCGAAAGTTTCATTGGTTTTAAATCTTTTTCAAGCCCAGAAATAAAATAATTTTTTTGAAATTCTACTATTGAGGTTACTATTTTTAAAAGTGTGTTATCTCTTTTGACCAAAGCTTCTTTAAACCACTTTGCTCTTTCGATTTTTTCAGTTAGAAATTCAGATGTATTTTTATCTTTTGTGTTGCTTAATAAATCAATATAATATTTGCTTATTCTAATACCGTTTTCTTTTAGCTTTGTGGCTGAAATTACAGGAATATCATTTTTAATTTTAACATTGAAGTCTGAGGTTATATATTCGATTGTCATGTTTGGATTTTTAGAAAAACCAGCACTAGGGATTGGATTTAATGACTCTATTATTTTATAAATAGCTTTTAATATTTTTTCGTCAATTTTATATTCAGAAATTAAAAAATCAAAATTTTTATTTACGAAATATTTGTAGTGATTATTAAGAATGTTAAAGCCTATTTCTTCTTCAGGAAATTTTTTTTCTAATTGCAGTAACAAGCAATGATTCAAATTTCTTGCACCAACTCCAACGGGTTCCAGAGATTGAAGTGTTTTAAGGCAAAATCTTAGTTTTTCCTCATTTACATCTAAACCCTCTTGAGTTAACAGATCATTTGAAATTGTATGTAAATCAGAAGATAGAAAGCCGTACCCGTCTAAGCTATTTATTAAATAATTTATCAAAAAGGTATCTGTTTCGTTTAATTCTAAATTGACTAACTGTTCACTTAAATAGTTTGCCAAAGTCTCTTTTTTGTCTTCGATCTGAACAGGATTATAATCATTTTTAGTATTGTAAATACTTGGAGCCCCCATATTGTTTTCGTTAACAATACCTTCTTCATTTTCCTCAGATTCTTCTAAAGTTGGGTTTTCTTCTAATTCTTTTTGAATTCTTTCTTGTAATAGAGTAATTGGTATTTGCAATAAATTTAAGAACTGAATTTGTTTAGCACTTATATTTTGGCTAAGATTTTGCTCTAATTTTTGTTTATTCATTGTTAAAACTCAGCATTTTTTGGAGTTCTTGGAAAGGGAATTACATCTCGTATATTTTTCATACCAGTTACAAACATAACTAGACGTTCAAATCCTAGACCAAAACCACTGTGCTCACATGATCCAAATTTTCTTGTGTCTAAATACCACCACAGATGTTTTTCATCAATATTCATTTCCTTCATTCTTTTTTGAAGGATTTTTAAACGCTCTTCCCTTTGAGATCCACCAACTATTTCTCCTATTTCTGGAAATAAGATATCCATTGCTCTAACTGTTTTTTCGTCCTCATTTAAACGCATATAAAACGCTTTTATTTCTTTTGGGTAATCAGTAATTACTACAGGTCTTTTAAATTCCTTTTCTACTAAATATCTTTCGTGCTCTGACTGTAGATCATCCCCAAATCCTGATATTTGAAAACGGAATCTCTTCTTTTTATTTGCTTTAGAATGCAGTAAAATTTTTATAGCCTCAGTGTAGCTTAATCTTTTAAATTCATTATTAACAACAAACTTTAGTCTCTCTAAAAGTGATGATTCTGATCTAAGTTCTTTTTTAAGTTGTGATTCTTCATTTTTTAATCTCATGTTTAAGTACTCTAAATCTAATTTGTTGTTATCTAAGCAATAATTAATACAATATTTTAACATTTTTTCAGCCAAATCAATGTTTTCTTTTAAATCTGCAAACGCAACCTCTGGCTCAATCATCCAAAACTCTGCTAGATGCCTAGATGTGTTAGAGTTTTCAGCTCTAAAAGTTGGTCCAAAAGTATATACTTTACCAAGCCCCAAAGCACCTAGTTCTGCTTCTAACTGACCAGAAACCGTTAAACTTGTTTTTTGTCCAAAAAAATCTTTTGAGTAATCAACCTCTCCATTTTCGCCTAGTGGAATATTATTTAGATCATAATTCGTGACTTTAAACATTTCACCCGCACCTTCTGCATCAGCACTAGTTATAATAGGTGTATGCAAACTTGTGAAGCCATTTAGGTTAAAAAAATTATGAATAGCAAATGTTAAGGAGTGTCTTATTCTAAATACAGATGAAAATGTATTGGTTCTAAATCGTAAATGCGCATTTTCTCTTAAAAACTCTAAACTATGTTTTTTGGGTTGCAATGGATATTTGTCGGCATCTGCTTTACCTAGAATTAATATTTTTTCAGCAAGAACCTCTACAGTTTGTTTGCTTCCATCCGAAGTTTTTAATAATCCACTAACTGACAAGCAGGATCCTGTAGTTATTTGTTTTATTACTTCTTCATTAATTGATTTACTTTCGCAAACTATTTGGAGGTTTTCAATTGTTGATCCGTCATTAAGAGAAATAAAAAAAACATTTTTGCTTCCTCTTCTGTTTTTTACCCAACCATTAACAATAATATTTTTATCAGTAATTTTTTTTTGAATACTTAATATCTTCTTGATTTTCATGATTAAATTTTATTTTCTTGGATCTTGTGGTAATTATGTGTTGGCATTGTCATTTAAGATGTGGAGACTTTATCCAACAATTTATATGTTGATTTTATTATTGCATCTTCATCATAAAAACACTCTGCATATAACTCTTTTTGTGTTCCGTGTGATACAAATTTATCAGGAATCCCTAACATTTTAACTTTAGCACTATAGTTGTTTTTTGCCATAAACTCCAGTATTGCGCTACCAAAACCACCCTGTAAGCATCCATCTTCAATGGTTAAAATCCTATCAAATTTCTTAAATATTTTGTGTAGTAAGCCTTCATCAATTGGCTTTACAAATCTCATATTATAATGCGCAGCACTAATTCCATCATCTTTTAATGTTTTTTGTGCATTAATTGCAAAATTTCCTGGATGACCAATAGATAATATAGCTAAATCCTTGCCTTTTTGTATCATCTCACCCTTTCCTACAGCAATTTCTTTAAATTCTTTTTTCCAGTCCACAATAACCCCTTTTCCTCTTGGATATCTTATCGCAAAAGGTCCTTGATTTGGTTTTTGAGCAGTATACATCAGATTACGTAACTCAATTTCATTGATAGGAGAAGATACTATCATATTAGGAATACATCTTAAGTATGCAATGTCATATACTCCATGATGTGTTGGCCCATCAGCACCAACTAAACCTCCCCTGTCCAAACAAAAAACAACATTAAGGTTTTGTATGGCAACATCATGAATTAATTGATCATAAGCTCTCTGCATAAATGTTGAATAAATATTACAGAAAGGAAGTTTATTTTGAGTGGCTAGTCCAGCAGAAAATGTTACCGCATGTTGTTCAGCAATTCCCACATCAAATGTCCTGTCTGGCATTCTACTCATCATTTTGTTTAGTGAACTTCCGGAGAGCATGGCTGGTGTTACACCAATAATTTGTGTGTTTTTTTCGGCCAGTTCAATTATTGTTTCACCAAAAACATCTTGATATTTTGGTGGAGATTTTTTTTTGTTTCCAGTTATAATTTCACCAGTCTTTTTATCAAATAGCCCGGGAGCATGCCATTTGGTACTGTCTCCCGTTTCAGCTGGCTCATAGCCCTTCCCTTTTTTTGTTATACAATGAAGTATTTTTGGACCAGGAATTTTCTTGATATCATTTAATACGGTAACAAGATGTTCAACGTCGTGTCCATTAATTGGACCAAAATATCGAAAATTTAATGACTCAAAATAATTGCTTTCTCCCAAAACGGTTGACTTTACAGCGCCCTCAATTTTTTTTGCAATTTTTTGTGCACTACTACCAAACCTACTAATTTTTCCTAACAATTTCCACAGCTTATTTTTTGCTTTATTGTATGTGTATGATGTCGATATATCAGTTAAATATTCTTTTAACGCACCAACAGCAGGGTCAATTGACATGCAATTGTCATTTAATATAATAAGTAGATTTGTTTTTTCCGCTCCTGCGTGATTTAGAGCCTCAAAGGCCATTCCAGCAGTCATTGCACCATCTCCAATAACCGCAATATGTTGTTTGTCATTTTCTTTGTTAGCTATGGCCATGCCTAAGGCGGCTGAAATAGATGTAGAAGAATGACCAACACCAAATGTATCGTATACACTTTCACTTCTTTTAGGAAATCCACTCAATCCCTTGTATATTCTGTTTGAGGGAAATAAGTATTTTCTTCCTGTCAATATTTTGTGTCCATAAGCTTGATGACCCACGTCCCAAACTAGTTGATCATGTGGGGTGTTAAAGCAATAATGTAAAGCAACAGTTAATTCTACTACACCTAAACTTGCACCAAAATGCCCACCTTTTTTTGACACTACATCCACTATGTATTGTCTTAACTCGTTACTAACTTGATTAAGTTGTTTTTTTTCGAGCTTTCGTAAATCATCAGGAGTATTTATTTTTTCTAGAAGCTCGCCAAGAACATAGTTTTCTCCATTTTCCATTTAGCAAAGATACTTAAAACTTTTTCAAATAAAACTTTTAAGTTTCTTTAACATTTTATAGTTAATAATTGGACTAAAGTGTTTGCAATTTGCAAATTGATCTTTTTGAAATTTGTAAAATGAAAAATACTAATATTTTTTTCTTATTCTTTTTATGTTTTAGTTTAACAAATCTTTTAAATGTTTATGCTACAGATTCAATTAGAAAAAACAAAAAAGATAACTATTATTTAATTGAGAAAAGAATTAAAGAGTTAAACAAACAAACACCTGTCGATTTAAAATTTAACGATCAAGTATTTGACTACATTAATAAGTATTTAAAAAAGGATAAAAAATTAATTTCTAAAATGTTAGCATATTCAGAGTATTATTTTCCAATGATGGAGGCGATGTTAGATAAACATGGCCTACCCCTAGAACTTAAATACTTATCTATTGTTGAATCTGGATTAAATCCTAAAGCAAGATCAGTTTCAGGAGCTGTAGGTTTATGGCAATTTATGTATTTGACAGGTAAACAGTATAATCTATCTGTTAGCTCTTATATTGACGAACGACAAGACCCATTCAAATCAACAGAATCCGCATGTATTTATTTTAAAAAATTATATGAGAGTTTTGGTGATTGGTCTTTAGTTTTAGCAGCGTATAACGGAGGGCCTGGTTATATTCAAAGAAAAATAATAGATACAGAAATTAATGATTATTGGTATCTTCAACAACATTTAAGAACCGAAACAAGAAATTATGTTCCAAAATTTATTGCTATAAATTATTTAATGAATTTTTATAAAGAACATAATATTACAAAGGATGAAGTAAAGTTGAGTTATTATGAGATAGACAGCA
>CENO01084250.1_pt1 | contig 21394 bp, 6 predicted proteins | sample 530271 | NCBI WGS metagenome assembly CENO01 (sample SAMEA2619857, study PRJEB7988) | marine metagenome | biome: marine biome (ENVO:00000447); feature: surface water layer (ENVO:00002042); material: "saline water (ENVO:00002010), including plankton (ENVO:xxxxxxxx)" | depth 5 m | reverse complement strand
ACAAAATTCGAGCATGGATCACCACTGGTGCTCTGCTACCCTAGCACGGGCGTCAACCCCTGTCAAGAGGGTTCTGCTACTGCATCGTCATTGACGTATGCTATAACGCCTGTGGGGGTCACTACATATGCTGGAATGTGATGATCAGCATCAGGTAAGTTCTGTGCTTGTGGGAACCAATCAAAGCAAGCATCTACTGCTTCGATCTTTGTACCAAACTCATAATAGATTACTTCCAATTCAAAGATTCTATCAATCTCTGCCTCAGGAATAATCCAGTTAGCATAGTCAGCATCAATTCTGTCCTCATAATATGCATAGACAGTTGCTTTCTTAGTAGCATCAAATGTATGATACTTTGAATTATCAATGACAAGAATATACTTATCTGTTGCTGCAGCATACTTTTGAACTAGTTCAAAAGGACGCATTGGGTTTCTAGAAATTAGTGGCATGTCAAATATCTCCGCTCTCTACCATTTCATTGTGTAGCATGTCAAGAATGTTATCAAGTGATTGGTCACCAGTTCTTGGTTTACGGATGTAAGTAACTGGTTGATCATCAACTTGCTTAGTTGCAACAGCGATTGAGATGTAAGATACAATACGATCAACGTATTTCTTATACATCATGTTACCGCACTTATAAAAATGTTCAGTTTCATTTGTAAGATACTCACCAGTATCCTCTTGTGCAGCGTATTTTGTTGGTGTAATTGGGAATACAATTTGATCAGGTGGTCGTGAACCTTGCTCTTGTGGGATGTCTCTCAGTTTCTGGCGATAAACTTTCCATTGTTCTTTCTCTGCATCAGAAATAGGAGAATCTGGCATCACTGTATAATCAGAATCCATGAGCAAGAACTTTCTAACCATCAACAACTTAGACATGTTGATGTGATTAGTTCTAGCAAATTCTGCTGCTAGTGCAGTCTCAAGATCATGCTCTTGCTTCTCTCTGTATAAAGTATACAGTTCTTCTAATTTTTCATATAATGCATCAACCTCAGCAGCAGGCATCTGTGTGTGATCAAACTGATAAGAAACCCACTTATATTGTCCAGTCTTTTGGTTTCTCACATACTTGTTCTTATTCATGTGAGTAGAACCATCTTTCATTCTTACGAATGTTTCTAGTCTATCTCTATCACTATCCCATACAGGATATAAGATAGGAACAAAATTATCTGACCAAAAAGTTTCATCAAATGTTTTATAGACACCATTGATCTGCATGGTTCTATTCAAACAATTCAAATATAATGCTGTATGAAGAGGTGATGCTAATTCCATGAGGTTATGCGAATTGGGTTATCCAACCAGTCAAAATGTATTTATCTTGTGAGAACACAGTATTGCCTCTATGAACATGTGTCATGCCTGCTGGCCAGATAACTACACGACCTTTCTTTGGTTTTATTCTTTTCTTTTGATACAAAAACTCTGTTTCTGCTTCGCCATCTGGCATATCATTGAGGTAGATCATCCATGCCAGTTCTCTGTTAGTAACATGAAACGAAGAACTTTCGTAATGCCAGTGATGATAACCACCACCTGGACCAGTCTTCTGAAATTTGATAAACCCAGTAGATAGTTTTACACCTTTCAATTGATTATATTGTTCCATGTAATGACCAAGACAGCATTTCAAATAATCTACAGTATCTCTTGACAATTTACTATCGAAGTCAGAGAATACCATTTGAAAGTCACTTCTTCCCAACTTCTTGTCAGGAAACTGCTTGCTACCATGGTCAGTCTCTTGACCCATGTGGATTGATTGACTCCACATTTGCTCACCCTTCTCGATTACATAATCGCAGAGTTTTGCTGGATAGAAACTGTCCCATACACCAATAAATTGGTCAAAGTCACCCACCATCTTATCGATGGGGTAGATATAATTTTGTGACATATTATACTGCTTTTATCAAATATTTGACTCTGTGATATTTAGTGATTAGTGGAATATCGTTTTCTGGTCTGACTTCTGCTCTAGTAGTAACAGGAGTAGAAGAACTCATTGTAAAAACACCATCAGATAGTGCTAGTGCAGCATCTTGTGCAGTAACACGTCTTCTTACTTCATTGATACCAACATCACTACCAACTTCAGCACCACCATTTACGTTACCTGGAATTGTAGCACCTTCTGTTGCAGTAAACACATTTGACGTTACTTCTCCATAGAATAACGTAATACCAGCAAGACCATAATGATCCTTAGGTCCAACAGCATTATCACCACCTGCTACTCTATCTTGTCTGAGGAATAAAGTAACACCTGATTCTCTTGCTTGAGATTCTGGTGGAAGATTGATATCAATATCCTGCCAATCTGGGTTATTATTTGTAGCAGCCATGACTTGATCCAGCAATTGAGTATTGGTAGATCCTTGACGTTGATAATATACCATCAAATCTTCTTCTGGATCATCACCACCATTCTGACCACTACCGCGTTTCACAGTAAATCTAATTCTCTCTACGTTTGATAGATTGAACGTTCCAACTTCCAGTGATCGAATACCATTTTCTCCCATTCCAGTAAATTCAATATACTTCTGAACTTTAGAATCAATAGCTCCAACATTAGTTAGTGAAAAACCACCACTGTCACCAGTGCCAGTTCCAGCATCTCTTTGCTTGATATTATCATCATTAGATGACTGCCAAACATCACCAGTAAATCCTGCGCCAGTTGGTATACCGTTTTCATCACACAACCAATACTTACCAGTTGGGACACTAGGATCACCTTCGTTTACTTCACCTTCACCACGACCAGTATATGAAACCACAATTTGACCCTGTTCACCATTACCACCAGGAGATTGTAACTGAATAACACATGAAGGATAAACTCCATTAGTTTCAAATGTTAGTGAAGCACCTGAACCACCGCCACCACCTGGACGATCATAAAATAGTTCAGTCTGAGAGAACGAGATTGAAACCCAACCATCACTGTTTTGACCAGCTCCACCATTAGATGAAGACATACTCAACCAATAATCGCTCCTATATGCTGATCTACCTCTTCTACCACCAGATCCACCACCGTTACCATTGTGTCCAACACCAGCAACGCCACCAGAACCGCCATTATTTTGGTTGACAATACCAGCGCCAGCACCGCCGCCGCCTCCACCACCAGCAGTACAACCACCAGATGTTCCATTAGTACCATCACTAAAGTCAATCGGTGAAGTATTGATAAGACCGCCAGATTCATTCAAACCACTAGTACCAGCATAGCAACCATCAGTAGTTCCACCACCGTTGAAACCACCACCTGATCCACCGCCGCCACCGCCGCCACCAGCGCCAGCAATTGCGTTACCACCTAGGTAGATAGCAGTAACACCTCCTCCAGCACCACCAGTAGCACCGTTACCCCATGCACCAGTAGCACCACGACCACCAGTTGCAGCACCGCCGCCGCCATATGCAGGACCAGCTTCAGATCCAGTTCCAGTGTTACCATCTTTATTGTTGAAACCTTGCTGACCAGCTCGACCAATAATCCAAGATAGAGTACCACCATTAGCACTCAATGTACCTGTCAATAACTTACCAGAACTACCATTACCACCAACGGCACCACCTCCACAACCAGAGTTAGCGTTGGGGTTGCCACGACCGCCACCACCACCAGACAGTTGAATGTTGTAAATTCTAGATGTTACGTTACCACTTGGAGCAGGAATATTATACGAACCATTATTGCCGAAATAACCAACGTTACCATTTGTAGTTTCTTCTCTAGCAGAAGATGATCCTGATCCACCAGCACCATCGGAACCAGGCTGTCCTCCACCAGAAGCTGCAGAACCAGAATTATATGGACCAGCAGCAGGAGAATCGTCTCCATCTTCTCCGTTGTTTACACTCCAATCAAATCTAGGATCATTGAACAATGCTGCGGGAATTGTATATGTTCCTCCACTACCACCAGATCCACCACTATTACCTGCTTGACCGCCATCACCACCACGAGCAATGATAGTATATGAAACACCATCAACAGTCATAGTCAGTCTTGCTTCGCCACCATCAGCACCACCACTGCTAGAGGTTCCACCACCTCCACCTGGAGCAGTTAGTTCTCCACGCATACCAAATAATGTTACACCTGCAGGTGCAGAGATATTATCAGAACCAGCAGAGTCTAAACTATCTGACTGAATGGTCTGCAAGTTACCTGGAATCTCAAACTCATCAATCTTTCCACCAACTTTAGTGCTATTCTCTACAATATATGCCCTGGGTTGTGGGGTTGATGTTACTTCTGCAAAGAATCCATTTGCAAGTTTACCAACAATAAAACCACCAGCTGGTGATGATGCTGGTGTACCATTATCTGTGTTTATAGTAAATTGATCTAGAGTGAGTCCTTCAGTTCTCACTTCAAAGTTTCCATTGTATTCGGTTGGTGTTGCACCTTGAATAGTAACAATATTACCCGCTTCTAATCCATGTGCTCCATCAGATGATACAGTGATAACACCACCACTAAGTGTCATAGTGGTAATATTGAATGTTGCTGCTTCTGAAATTTTATATAATGGGATATTATCAGGAGTAACAGAATCAATATCACCAATACCAGAACTATTACCATAGGTTGCAGCAGTTGCATTCTGCAATCTAGTGCCAAGCAAACCATGAGAGTGACCTAATGGATCACCACCTGCGGGTTCAAACAAACTAACGTTTGCTCTACTAGTAATATATGTAACAGCAAATTTATCTACTTCAGAGTTTCCTCTTTGTACAATTCTTGCCTCATCTGCTTCAGCGGAAAGAATTCTATGACCATGTTCTGGTGGGAAAGATAGTGGAATATCTACAAGAGGTCCAATAGTATAATCAACATAACCACTTGCAGTTGCTCTAATATCTGCAATAGTGTTAGTATATCCAGTCGTTTTTACATCACCAACTGAGAAAAACTCACCACTATCTACAAGAGTATCTTTTGAAATATACCATCTACCACCAGTCTGTCCGACAAAATTGACCAGTGCATTTTCAACTGTTGATGTACCACTTCCATCAACTGGACCAAATCCAACAATCTTACGATCTCTATAATCTGGTAAATTGAATGTACCAATGTTGAATGGGTAGTCAGTAAATGCAAATCCTTTGCCAACACTAACTCTAGGAACTGTTCCATTGATAGAAACATCAATCAACCAAGTGCTAGTATCGATTCCTGATAAATCAACTTCATATCCAACAGGAAATACTACTTTGTAGATATAATAATCATTACCAACAAAATTATATAAAGCTGGAGGTATTCCTTCAGTTTCGCCATCCAATCCATAGAATACATCTGGTTGAATAACTCCTGCAGGAAATGGACCCAATCCAGTATCACTGAAGAATCTAATATTTGATCCATCTGGATATGGTTTAGGAGTAACTCCCATAATACCAGTATCCTTATAAAAAGCAAAGAACAACTCATTAGTTCCATCAATTGGTGTGATAAAACTCTTTGCTAGAAATCCTGGAGTATTCCTTACGGAAGTTTCTTGTCTAGTAGATCCTCCATACTCATTTCCAATGATATTGAATAGTGAAGGATATTCTCTGATTCTCAGTTCACTACCATCGCAATAGAGATATCCTTCGTATGAATAATGCGGATCTTGTGAATCAGTAACGAAAAACTCGTCTGCAAATACAGGCAACACAGATCCAATAGGAGCATAAGTTTTTTTCTGCTCTGGATAGTAGTTCGCAAATTTTTGTCTGTAGACTGCCATTTTAGTATTTGATCAGAAATTCTTGAACAAGATAAGGTTGAATGTATTGGTCTGCTTTATTCTCTGGATTTACTGTAATTCTAATCGTAGAAACAATTTCAGATGCAGGGATAAAAGTAGGACTCGTAGTCACTTTATATGTATGGGCTTGTTGCTCATATAAAATTTCATGTCTATGAGTAGCATCATTACCATATTCTTCAACAAAATTGATTACATTGTTGATAGCACCAAATGCTTCGATATCAGGAACTGTATCAAAGGGAACTTGAGTATCTGAATAGTTACCAGGAACTTTTACAGCACCATCTTTATCATTACATTCAATAGGTCCAATAGAACAAGGTTCATTTACTTTACATCCCATATCACCTTGATATTCAACGCCATCATCAACACCACAAGTAAACGAATCTCCACCCCAAACAGCAAAACCTTGCTGACTTCCACCCTCAGCACATCCAAAAGTTCCTTGAGTAGGAACATCTTTTGGCATCAAACATTCATTAGAAGAAATAAAGTCACAACCTGACCAGCAAGCACCATAATATTCTCTCTCATCTGACTGTCCCAAAAACTGACAGTCACCACTGTTTAGTCTCTCAACATCCGCTGCTTTCAATCTACTAGCATATGCTTGACATAGTGGTTGGAATGTATTATTTGCCCAAGGCATAATACACAAACTAGATTTTGATTTATATGAATTTCTACCAAACGTAGCAAATTCACTAGTAGGAGAAGCAATACGAGTTCTTTTACCATCATGGAAGTGACCATGAGGTTGCCATGCTGTTGCTAGAATATCACTTTCTTCCGTAAAGTTACCAACATTTCTAGTAAATCCTGGTTCTCCAGTAATATCAAGTTCTTGTGATGGTAGGAAGAAGTTACCTTGATATTGAATCTCGTATACTGTACCGATGTTGGAGTTTACCTCCAGACCAACACCAGATTTGGAAATGGTTCTATCAGAATCATCTAGAAGATAAGTATCTAGATAATCACCAAGGTTAGATCCATTTGAAGCATTAATAGACTTTGATCCGAAATCTGGAAGTTGAAATTGATTGTCTAATAACTGAGTGTCTGGTTTTTTATATCTACTAGAATCTCCAACTCCAAGAATTTCTGCTAACTCAGGAAATACTTCTGCTTGATAAACAGAACCATCACATCTCAAATAACCAGCAGGAAGTTTCTCTAATGTAGTTGTGTCTTCAGGATCAGCACTTGGTATCTCGCGAGACCAATTGATAATAGATCCCGTAAGTGTTCCAATCTTTGATTTTTCTCTCTGATAAAATACTGCCATATTAGAATGCCCTGATAATCATCAAAGTAACCAAAGAGGGTGTATTTGGATTGATTTCTACGCTCAAACCCCTATCAACACTGATAGGTTCGACATTACCCGTGGTCATATTATTTATGAGCAATGTGCCAGGTAAACTCATCTGACCATTAGTCATAGTGACATCAATCGTGAAGTGATTATGAGATCCCAATGATGATGAAGCAAATGTATCATTAGGGTGATTCAATGTAACAGGATAAGTTTTTGTATTATCTTGTCCTCTAGCTGCAGAAACATCAGTAGTGTCATAATGGTTTACCTGACCTTGATAATTTCCTGGAGGAGGATATGGACCAGAAACAGCAGGTTGTTGAACGTTTACGATACAAGAGTTGTCATCCTGATATTCATTTGTATAAGCATACTGAGAAACAACACGATCCACTGATGGAATAGCAGGGACTGCATTTGGTGCAGTAGTATAATCTTTGAAACTATCTAAAGTTGGAAGCGTAACAGATGCATCATCATATACTGTCCAAAAAATATCACCTGGATTGAATCTATCAGCAATTGTTTCTGCTGGGTTGTGTCCATCAGAAGCACCAGTAGTATATTCTGTATTTGAAACTTCAAATACACCTGCTTCAAACATACCAATATATGTACCACCAGTTTCCACGGATGGATAAACTCCATCTGCTGGTCGTGGGTGTGTATGTGCTGGTGTATGTTCCACACCCAATTTTCTAGGAATAACTCTAATGTTATCAAAGTATGCTGGAGGATCTAGTGCAATACCTTTGATCTTACCAGAAAGTTGGGAAGTATTGTCTACACTAAATTCAATATCAACATAAGATACAATGTTTGTCAATGGTTGAGATTCAGAGTCTTGACCATTTTCAGAAACATATTCTCCAACACGTACCAAATCATCAGCAGCAAGTCTTTGACCTTCCAAGTCAATCATACTAACACCATTTAGTGTTGGTAGATTAAATACATCACTATCATTGTACTCAGGATAATTATTTGAAATTCCAATGAAAGGTTGCCCTGCTTCAGAGAAGGGACCATACTGATTTTTTAAAATTTGTGCTAGAAGTGGATACTCGCTAGCTTTTAGTTGTTGCCCTCTGCAAACTAACCACCCTACGGGGATCCCAGTCTCAGAGAGACCCCCCGTAGATGAACTACCCGTATAGGGCATGATAGTACCAATAGGGGCGTTTTTAGACGCCCTGATTCTATTGTAACTTGCCATTTATTAGACCTCCATTAGCCACCAACCCTGGACTGAGGTTGGAATACCCGTTTGATTATTACTATCAGTTGAACCCAAGTAAACCAATCCAAACGCTGCATTTGGTGTTTGTACAACTAGTTCTCCTGAAGGATATGTAGTCAATCTACCACCGAGTAGTGTGCCTTGAGCATCTCCCTGAATCGTAGTTCCAGAAGTTTCTGGAGTTCTAACTACGAGAGATGTATCATATCTGAGATTACCGCCAACTTCGATGATTCTAATAACATCACCAGTTTGTGCAGTTTCAGGAAGTGTAACAATAAGAGTTTGTGATGCCTGAACATTGACCATGTAGATAATGTTTGACTTCAAGTTCAACTCTTCTTCAGTAGAAGCAGCAGAGATGTATCTGGTGTGTCTACCACCTGTAGTGGTATAGAAATTAGTAAATCCAAATGCATCGATCGATTGATCTTGCTTGACAGTAAAGTCATTAGCACCATTAGGTCCAAGATTACCAATTCTAAATGGTTCACTAGTTGGTGATGGTGTTGCTGCTGCTACACCAGTAATATTCAATGTTGTTTGAACCGTAGCATTACCAAAGTTATCAACAGAGAATGTTGGAGTATCATCATCAGGGTTGAAGAGAACGTTCTCTGGGCAAGAAGTACCGAAGAGATAGAAGTCACCTCTACCAATAATACCAGCATTCCACTGAATTAGACCTTGGTGATCGGCGTGACCATCATCATTGAATACTCTAAAGATGGTAGACTCACCAACACTATCCTTGATGTGTAGGTTACCGCCAATCATTTCAAAGTCATTAGCAAGGTAGAAATTACCTCTTCTGAATGGAATAGCACCATCACGTTGTTGCTCATTCATCACTGCCTTGTGCTTAGTGCCTTCTAGGCGAGCGACAAGACGCATAATACCAGGAGTCTTAGCATAATTACCAACTGGCAATGTTGGTAGATTATCAAAGTCCAACCACTGGTTGTAATCTAGTTTTGTTTGAGCAATATATCCTTTATCAAGAATAACAGAGATATACTCAGTGCTTACACCAGACTGAACTCTGGTTCTAACTTCGATATCAAGAATATTACCATATTCAGAGTGTCTAATAACTCTTCTTACGAGATCGCCAATTGTAAATTCACTAGTCTCAGGTGGTTCGTTACCACTACCAAACATTCCAAATTCGTCAGAAGTAGCAATATAATCTGCAACAAGTGTTGGGGTTGCAGTGTCAATAACGTCAACGACTAGTAGGATATTGACAAAACCAGAACCACCGAACGAAGATGTAGGACCAGTAACAATATAATCGCCTACCTGGAACTTACCATCATTGACTCCAAGTCCCTGAACTGGGATTTGATATCTACTGGTGGTGCTACCAGTTTGTACAGCAGCACGAATGGTTGTAGAAGGTCCACCATCATTGATAACTGCAGGATCTTCCTGATAACTGACAACAATAGGATGATTTTGTGTGCCAAGATTTTGCTTGACTAGATCGATCCATTGATCGCGATCAGAGGTAGAAGGTTGAGAATCGCGAGCGAACTCAATCTCCATTCTACCAATCCAGTTACCTAGGGTAGTAGTACCTGTGCAGGTATCTGTCTGCCATACTGGTTGATCTTCTTGTCCAGCGTTGATGATAAACTTCTCGTTTCTTTCAGCAACAAATTGAATACCAGATACAATCTGACCACCGCCAATAACCTCAGACAACCAGAGTTCATTAGAATCTGGAACAATACGCTCAATATAAGTGTCTTGAACGATAGTAATTGGTGCTTCGTTAGTAATAACTTGGATGTAATCACCAACTTGAATATCCGCAAGAGTTGCATTAGGAGTTGTGATAACAAGATTAGTAATCTTATTGGTGTTTGCCTGGGTGCTACCAGTAAATTCAACCTGATTGACTGTTCCACAACCACCCTTGATTGTTAGAGTGTTGTTGATTTCAGTTGTTCCACCAATTGTAATGTCTCCAGTTACAGAGTCAACAACAAATACCTCAGTCTCAGGATCACCACAGTCAGTAATTACGAATCTCTGGACATTTTGCTCTCTTGGATTACCAACCTTGATAACTTCACCCTGGTTGAAGATTCCGTCTCCATTGGTATCCTCACGATCAAGAATAACATAATCAACGTTAGGAACCAGTGCTCCACCAAACTCAGAGAGATAAATTGGAGCAGGATCAGTAGAAGCATCAACATCTTGCTCCAACCATGTAGCATCAAACTGAATGTTGACCTTATAGATTGGAGTTCTATCTGGGTGTGTGTCTAGAACAGCGGTGAAAGTACCAATGCTAGGTGGTTGACGGCGAACCTTGATATAATATGGAGCGATAGTAGTTCTTGTTAGTTCTACAATCTGGACAATTTCAGGGTGGGTGCTTACGCCAACACCACTATTGATAATAATAAAATCATTCTCTGCGTAATACTGATCACCCTGAGCATCCAGAGGTGCTCTTAGTAGTGGAATGTAATACTCATCACCAGATAATGCAGGTAGATCCTGAGGTTCAATAACAGGTGTACCACCTAGGTTTGTTTTTGGTGCCTGGAATCCAGCACCACCCCATGCACCGTTACCTGCGGTATCAATTTCGTTATAACCAGCTTCGGCACTAGTAAGAACTTTGACATTGATAATATCAACGTTCTTATTGAATTGAGTTTCGCTAATAATACCGTCTTCATGAGAAGCGACAGCAGATCCCAACTGTCCTCTAGCACCATCAAATGCGAAGGAAGCAATACCACCACAGATCTTGACATCTCCCTTGAATTCGGCAGATGCAATAACTTCTAGTTGGTTATTGATAGTAGTTGTACCACCCTGACCAGCAATGTTGATCTCGGAAGCATTTAGACCAAAGTTGATAACAGAAGCAGAACCAGAGTTAGAGAAGAAGTCAACCTGACCAGCGGTAGTAGATAGTGTTACCGTGTCATTGATAGTTCTTCTTGCACCTAACTGGAAGTCACCATCAACCTTGAGGGACTTAGTTTTGATTCTAGTAAAGGATAGAGACTCACTGCTGCTATATGCACCACCAATCTCAACCTTACTGATTGTCAGTGCATTATCACTAGGTCTGTCATCAGGAGTTGCACCCAAGTAGACATTACTGTGCAGTGAAGTTTGACCAATTCTGATAAACTGATCTGCAGTAGTATCATTGCCAAGAGTAATAATCTCAGCAAGATTAGCAATATTTGCTTGAGATGTTACATAGTTGGCAATATTGATAATGCCAGTAAAGTTAGTGTCATTGACAAAATTGAACGTTCCGACAGTCTCAGAAGTTCTGATTTCAGCAACAGATCCATCACCATTGATTTCAATGTCACGCTCAAAGCGTACATCTTCAGTGAATCTAGCATCGCCACGAACAACTAGTGCTCTGTCAAGTTCAGCATCAGTTACATTGATACCAACTTTATTCTCATTGTTGCCTCTACCAGACTCAGTAATTGCTACAGTCTCAGTAGAAACACGTAGAGCAGCACGAACCTGATCAATTACGTTGCTATTCAGAGATACTCCATCTTTCCAACCAACGACAAGTGCATCAGAGATTCTATTTTTCTCACGATCAGTATAGTTATCTTCAGACAACCAATCGCTCATCTTGCGACCGCTGATGTATGCATTACCAACGATGTCAAGGTTTGCACGAGGATCAGTGTTGAGAGACTCAACAAATCCGTTTAGATATGCCTCGTGATTTGCTCTTGCAACAGTGTTGATACCAAGTTTGAAATCACCATAGGTTTCAGTCTCAGTTCTCAGTGCTTCACCACCGATAACCATTGTCTCCTTCCAGTTAGAGTTGGAGGAAGAAACTTTAGCGTTTGGTGAGGGTTTGAGTGAATCATTTACGAAATCAGTCCAGTTAGTACCACCAAATGCTGGGATTGGATTACCAGTTCTCGATGTAATCAAGAAGTAAACAACGTTGCTGGCAGAATCGTAAGGATATTCAGTAGTTGAAAGTACCTTCCAAGTTCCATTAAGAGCATTGCTATAATTGATGTTCTCTAGTTTGATCTCAGAGGTTGACTTGATTCCAAGAGAAGAAACGGAAACAGCATCAGAGTTAGCATCGATGAAGGTGAAAATACCAATGTTAGTATTTTGATCAACTCTAACCTCAAAGGAAGCAATCTTTCTTGCTGGATCTGTAGGATCAGAAGGAATCTGATTGAAGATGTTAGCAAAGACCCAACCAAGCGAACCATTCTTATTGATCGATCCACCCTTGAGTAGGATGTCTCCAGTATCAGGTAGAACGTTGGTGTAAGATACAGTTTGTGCTACATTGAGTTTTGATCCACCAGTAGAAACCAAACCATCTTGGTTTGGAGTTAGGTTGGAAGCAACACCACCAGGAGCATGTGTCTGAATCTTATAACCTTGTCCAATACCACCGCGTGGATTGAATGCAAAGATTGCAGAATCAATGCGGTTCTTACCAATTCTGATATCACCAGCATTATCACCAAAGTTGTTGAGTGGGAATAGATCACGATCTAGACCCTCAGAGTCTTGAGGGTTGCCCTTATAGTCAACACTATGAACAAACGATTTGATGACCAGAGGTACACCCTGATTCTGCATCTGTGATGGTGGAATTGGACCATCAGCACAGGTGATAGTAATTGGTGAATTGAAGTTAGAAACCAAAGTACCATCATCACCACCAACAATAGTGATGTTCTGGTTGAATGTAACTGGTGTCTCGAATGATGTAACGAGTTGTCCGATTACATCATCCTCATCTCCATCGTCGGCAAGAAGTGCTCTATCAATGAAGGTTTCTTCACCAGTGATAGCGTTGATTCTTCTATTGCCAATGTAGAGGTCACCCTGTGAGTTGATACCAGTGTAGAAGACGATACCAGCGTCTTGCTTCTTCGACTGTGCGTAGAAGTCCTCGTCAGGTGTTAGGACAATCTCCTGACGTGCTGGGAGACCTGTGGAGTAGTTACCAGGACCGAAACCAAGGTATTCAAACGTGTGGTTACCAGCACGAGCGATAGATGGTCTACGGAGTTCAACGTAGTAACGCTGATCTGTCCAGACTCTGTTATCACCAGCAATAGGAATAACACGATCTTCAGAACCAGCAGATGCATTACCTTGCTGTGCTTCAATTACAGTCTTGAGATCTTGAGTATCAGTTGTATACTCGTTCTCAATAAATGCAGGTTGCTTGAGTAGATCAATAACAAGTTCTCTAGTTACAGAACCCTTGACATCATTGACAGTAACCTTACCATGAATGTAATTGTCAGCAGCAGAGTATGACTGAGGTGGATCAATCAACTGTGCATAGTAATCTTTCTCTTCGTTGCTTGTACCATCTTTCTTGAACCAAAGAGGATCGTTTCTGTAGTTCAGAGGATACAGTTTGCCAACTGGTTGTGAGAACTTGAACTTGCGGAAGTTGGTAGAAACACCAGCACCTTGTGGGAATGGAGAGATATTACCACGGAGAGCAGTTAGATAGTAGATACCATCTTGCTGACCAAAGATACGTTTCTGTAGCTCAGCACTATCGAAGATGTAGAAGGTGTCTTCAATAACACCAGTGTCCTCAACAGTTTCAACATAGTATTGGTTACCAGCACTGTCCTGAATAGTATCACCAGGAGTAATGGTGTAAACATTGGAACCGTTTTGCTTGTAATAATACTCAGGATAATTTTTCTTGATATGAGTTTTCAGAGGTAAGGATTTGCCCATATCCTGATCCTCAAGCATATCGGCAAATACCGCACCCTGTTGGAATCTTGTAGACTGGAACTCACTATACTCTAGGGAAGCAGATCCCTTAGCACCACTAATACCCTTGATGATTAGGTAGTGATCGCCACCAACATTATAGTATCCATGAACATATGCAGTACCAGAAGAATTACCAGAGAATCCAATAGCGTTAGTAGAAATACTCTGAGTCTTATTAGTAACAAATGTGCCACCCTGAGGTGCAGTAATCTTGACAGTTGTGAAGATTTCGTTTCTTAGACCAGAGAAGTTGACAGTATCAACAGTGTGGTCGAAGACAGTCAGTTCTAGATACTGAATGTTTTCATCTAGTCTATCTGTGATGTAACGACCAGACTGGATGGTTGCCTGGATACCAGAGGTAAATCTAGCATAGATTGGTGCATTATATGGATCATAACCATCTTCAGCTGGAGTTAGGTTATTTGCTCTTAGTTGCTCGATAGTATCACCAATGTACTCAGTTCCACCAGGAACAGCGAAACGAGCACCATATACATTACCAGATACAGGCTTGAGTAGAATCTTCTGAGGTACTAACTTACGAGTGTCGTCAGTTCTTGTCTTGAGAACAAATCCATTGATAGGATCTCTTGCGTTCTCAATGTACTTAGGAATGACATAACGTAGTTTGTATGTTCTGTCATTTGCCTCACGAGTATCATTGACACGCTCATACCATGTATCAGTGGTAGAATCCTTACCCTGATAATCAGAAGATCCAAGTAGACTATAGATCTGCTTATCAATGACTGTTTGATCAGTCTCACCAGTAATATTATCTGCAGTCTGTAGATACCACTTACCAGTTGTAGTAACAGCATCAGTAAAGGTTGGATCGAAACGCATTGGACTACGCTTCTTATTCATGAAGACTCTGAATCCTTTCTCACCTGGATTGAGTTTGATAGGATCTAGATTGTTTTGTGCATCAGATTGAGTCTTGTGGATAGTAAAGACTTTTGGTGAAACATAACGTACATAGAACTCTTTATTAGGATCGATGAAGTTAGCATTAGGAGCAGCAACAGCTGGGTCACTCTGGAAGTCTTGTGCAAGAATTGGAGGAGTTGCACCACTTACACCACGGAAGAAGACTGTTTGAGGAGTAGTTGATGCAGATGGAACATCAAAGAAGTGTGCAATATCAGTTTGAATACCACCATCGACGGAGGTATTAGTCTCAGCAATATAGGTAATAAGATCATACTTGTTATCAAGTACGAATTGGTACATATCGATCTCAACGTCTGGATCGATAACATCAACTTCAGAAGCGTAGATGTAAATACCTGCTGCTGCGTTCTCCTTAGAGGTTGCAAGCATCAGTTTAGTCTGATCTTGACCATTGAAGTATACGCTATTATTATACTCAACCCCACCCTCACGAGTGCTTCTACCAGGAGCAATTACATAGTAGGTTGTATTAGTGTCGAAACCGTTAGGTAGTCTTACAAGACGCTTATCAACATCAACAAACTTACCCGAGCTTCTATCGAAACGAGGACGTGGTACAAGTCTTACAGGTGTACCAGTTTCAAAGTCATGTGGATTAGGAGCACCAGATCCATCAATATCGATAGTCCAGATTGTTGCTCTCTGTGCAAGTAAGGCAGTGTTGAATGTTGGTTCAACACGGTCTACAGTAGGAACAGTTACACCATTTACAATCTTGGTTAGACCAGTCTCAATAATGGTGGTGATGTTATCAGTAAGTTGAATAATTGCTGCAGCAGTAGAAGCACACTCACGTTGGGATGTAGATACTGTTGTATCAGCAATAACATCAGGATCTTCGCTTTCGGGTGCGACAGTTACAGTTTGTGGAAGTGTATCTGCCCAAGCACCCTCTTCAAGCATAAAGTGTAGATGTAAAGCACCACCAGCAGTGTAAGTGTCTGTAGCAACAACACTATTGCCAGTGTCTAGTCTAGAATCTTTGACTCCAAGTCTAATTGTAGTAGAGTCAATAATCTCTTTAACATATGTTTCAGCAGGAATTGTACTGGTTACCAAGTAGTTTGCCTTGGTAGCAGGATCTTTTGCTTCATCTCTGAGTAGACCAGGAGCACCATCAGCAGTTCTATATGCACTAGCAAGGTATTCCTCAACCCTCATACCAATCAGAATACCTGAGGTATCACCAACATCTACGATGTCAGATTGATCTACAGTTCCACAACCCCATGCAACGAAGTCAAAGTTACGCATTGCTGCGATTGCCATGCTTCCAACATAGTTCCAAGCATCAATAGTCTCTGCTTTCTCTCCATCAATGTACTCAAGTTGAGCACCACCAGCAATTACAGAATCTGTAGTGGCACTTACAAATGTGTGTGCAGTTTGTGGTAGATGTTTTACAGCATCATTAGCAGCAGTTACAAATGTGTGAGCAGAAGTATCAGAAGAAGTTCCTACGTTGACTGTAATCGTAGTCGCTGTAACTGCTTCAATTGCAATAGATCTGCCAGCGAAAGGATCTGTACCAGGACGTGGATATGTGTGCTGGGTAGCATTGTTATCTAGAGCACATGTGAATGTGAAGGAGTTATCTTCAAGAACTACACCTTCACCAACTGATAGTGTATGAGCACCAATAGTGATCTCCATGACACCAGTTGTTGGGTCATAAGTAGCATTAGATGGAGTAAATGATACGTTAGGACCAGATGCTCCAACATTGACTGTAACTGTAGTTGGAGTAACTGCAGTAACTTGGATAGATCTGCCAGCATATGGATCAATGCCAGGGCGTGGATATGTCTTTTGCGTTTGATCATTATCCATTCCACATGTAAATGTGAATCCATTATCAGCGAGTCTGATACGTCTACCAACTTCGATGCCATGATTACCAATCGTAACCGTAAAGTCGCCAGTTGCAGGATCATAAGTTGCATCAGTTGGAGTATATCCTCTAGTGCTAGAAGTACCTACAAAGTATGCTTCACCTGCTTGTACTGAGTTGATGTTACCACCATACTTGAGGTCATTAGCGATAGCATCAACGATGTAAGCAACGTCTCTATAGCACTTAGATGACGTTGCATTGAGTGTAAAGTCACCAGGATTTACAACAGGTAGATCAGCAATAGAACCGCTAGAAATGGCATCTGTGATGATGTCAAAGAGGTTCTCAATAGAAGAACGAACGTTTGCACAATCCCAATTACCAGTGCTGAGACTTGGCAGATCATCAAGGTTACCAGCAGCCAAAGCATCACATACAATACTAGTCAAAGTATTGACAGTTGCTAAAACATCAGAGCAGTTACCTTCCGCATATGTAGCAGGTTGGTATGCCTTTGCAGCACGAGGATAGGAATGAGTGGTTACATTTTGATCCTTAGTGCAGGTAAATGTTAGACTCTCAGTCTTGATTCTGATGCTAGTAGAAGCATCAATATTATGTGGAGCAGAAGTAGTAACAGTAACTACTCCAGTTGCAGGATCATAAGTTGCATCTGTTACATCATGCTCAACTAATGGAGATGTTCCAACGTTGAGTGTGATACTTCTATCGGTAACACTAGCAATTGTAATTGACTGACCAGCATATGGGTCAACACCAGGACGAGGGTATGATTTCTGTGCAGTGTAATCATCCATTGCACACTTGAATGTAAACGAATTGTCTGCAAGTGTTACAGATGAACCAGCATTTAGTCCATGAGGGTTTTGGGTGTAGATAACAAATAGACCCGTTGTTGCATCATAGGTTGCATTGATTGGTGTTAGTGAACCACCACCTGCCCAACCAACAGCATCAGCAGCAACGCTTACAAATCTATGATCATATGCACCACCAGATACGATTGCACCAGGCAATGCCTTGACAAATGTATGTGGATATACGTGAGTAGAAGTACCAACAGTAAACGATAAGGTATTACCTGAAGCAGAAGATAGATTGACTGCAGTATCATATGCAGGATCAGCAGGAGCACCAGTTGTTCTAGTAGCAGTTAGTGTACCTACGCCACTGTCATTACCAATTGCCTGAATGATGATACCCATAAGTGTATCAACTGCAGCAACAGCAGAACCACAACGTGGTAGCAATGCATCTGCATCCCAATCATTGACAATAGTAGTATCAATGCTTTGAGTTAGGGAGTTACCAGCAGAGACTGATACTGTCTCGTTTTTGATAACCTGCATCGCGATGTTTTTCGCCTCGGTCATTACCTTAGCAGCTTCATCACGCTCAGCATCAATGAATGTTTCTACAGTATTGCCATCTCTATAATCGTAGTTAGTAACATAGATGTTAGCAGCGTCATAAGTCTTGGAGTTTCCACCAAACTTAACATCCCACATAACTTCTTTGAGGACGCTAACAACATCATCTCTACAATCCTGTGCAGTATTTCCTGCGGATGGAGTGTAAGAAGGATATGCAGCAAGCATACGCTCATATGCTTCTGCAGCAATGAAATCAACGTTAGCAAGAACCATGTCATGTGCATCACACTCGATGTCACCAACAATAGTAGGATCTCCAATAGTATCAAGTGTGATGTTTAGATCGCGATCATAATAAACGTTGTTCAATGCACGCTGCATTAGATCTTCAGCACGCTTGAAGCATGTAATTGCAGGACCAACTTCATTATCAACACCATTGCTGATTAGAGCATTATTGTTGAAGTATTCCTTAGTTGCAGCAATAGTATACTCATTACCACCAAACCATAGATCTTGTGCAATAGCATCAACAACGTGACCGATATCTCTACGGCACTTGATTTCCGCAGCTTCAAGACTAGAAGGAGTCTCTGCAGGTAGGTTGTTCAGGTTGCCAGCAGTAATTGCATCAGTTACGTAAGTTGCAAGAATTGAAATTTCTGACTGTACATTAGCACAGGAATTTGGATCTTGGTTGTCATTAGTTAGTGGATCGGGAGTTACAGATAGATCCTTATCATACAACTGATTAGTAACTGCTTTGATCATAAAATCAGAAGCAGCACCGAAAGCAGTTACACTCTCAGATTCTTCTCCTAATAGACCATTGGTGATAGGTGCGTTACCGTCAAAGTATTGCTGGATGAAAGTTCTGGTGTGCTTATTGCTTCCAGTATATACATCAACTGCGATAGCATCGATGAAGTAACCAATATCACGAGCACACTTAGTTTCACCAGGACCACCCTGACCCTTATTGATCTCAAGAGGTAGAGTGGATAGATTACCAGTAGCGATAATTGTTGTGATAATAGATGACAGTGAGTCAACTGCAGACTGAACATCAGAACATAGGAATTCTTGTTCTCTATTCTGATTAGCAGTATTACCAGCAAATGTAACTGCGCCTGTTTGTGCAGTTACAAATGTGTGATTGCTGAAGTTTGTGTTACCATCACCAACATTGATAGTAATAGTATCAGCAGTAACTGCATCAATTCTAATTAGTTTATTCCATGCAGGGTCACCCGATCTTGGATATCCAGTGATTTGATTATTACCATCTAGATCACAAGTGAATTGGATACTGCCAGTAGCAAGTTCAATAAAATCACCAACAGATAAACCATGCTTAGCAATGCTAAGAACAGTAACACCAGTGTTAGGATCGTAAGTTGCAAAATGTGGAGTAAACGACTGAGTTACTTGACCATATGGATTTCCTGGCGAATTATCAGCAGTAACTGTTAGGTCTTTCTCATAAAGCTGGTTAGTGAGTGCTTTCTTCATCATATCAGCAGCTTTATTGAAAGCAGTGATACTTTGTGCTTCTTCACCTACAAGACCATTAGTAATAGGTGTAGTTGCATTAGAGAAGTATTCTGCAGCGAATCTATGAGAATACTCATTACCATTGATGAAGAGGTCAAGAGAAACAGCATCAACAAAGTATCCAATGTCTCTACGGCATTTAGTTTCTACTACACCACTAGTATATGCAGTCTCTGCAACCATACCAGCAAGAGAACCTGCTGCAAGAACATCAGTTACAATTTCAGTTAGATTATCAATAGCATCTCTAACGTTAGAACAGGAATTTGGATCTAAATTATTTCCTGTTGCAGGGTCTGGTGTGATGGATAGATCTTGGACAGACAACTGGTTAGTGACTGCCTGCTTCATGAGATCTCTTGCTTCTTCAAAAGCACGCTCACTTTCAGTCTCTTCACCAACTAGACCATTGCTAATTGGGTTACCATTGGAATCAAAATACTCAGAGATAAACTTACGTGCATACTTGTTACCACCCATGAAAATATCAAGGGAGATAGAATCAACGAAAATGCCAATATCTCTCTTACACTTAGTCTCCGTAGGAGCAGCACTAGGATATGCACCGACCATATTAGTCCATGCAGTATCGACAATTTCAGTTCTGTTCTGCTGGATTAGTCTATAAGCATCAGCAAATCTAGATCCACTGTCAGTTTGTGGTTCGCCTGGGAAGTAAAAATCAGGATGTTCTACAGCAATCTGTGCTAGGGAACGATCTAGAATTTCGTCTTTGTTTGCCTGAATGAGGCGGTGTGCATCAGCGTATCTAGAACGCTCATCAGTCTGAGGATCACCAGGGAAGTAGAAGTCTGGATGTGCTAGATTGATTGCTGCAAGTGCATTATCTCTAATCTCTTTGCTGTTACGACGAATAGACTTATATGCATCAGCAAAACGAGTTGTGGAATGATTTCCATTCAGACCAGGAATTACAAAGTCTGGGTGATATACAGCAATTTCTGCAACAGCTGCATCAAGAATAAACTCGCGGTTAGCAACAATACGATTACGAGCATCCTTATAGCGACTAGCAGGATCTTTCAGGTTAGCAGCATCAATAGTGACACCTTCGCTATCTAGTCCAAGTGCAGCAGATCCAGTGTTACCAGCAACGATACCATATGGTGCTAGAGGACTGTTAGGATTGGGATCATAAATCGTTGCTTTGACTGTTAGAAGATTAGCAATTGCTTTCTTACAGAGATCTCTTGCTCTATTGAATGCAAATACTGATTGATCTTCTTCACCAACCAAACCATTTGTGATAGGTGCATCATTACCATCAAAGTAGAACTTAGTTGCTTCGATGATATTTCTATTGCCACCGTCTCTAAGGTCTTCAGCAACAGCATCAACAATAAAACCAATATCACGCTTACACTTACCATCAGCAACACCTTGAATATTACCGATACCAAATGTCTCGACCATTTGGTCGAATGCTGTATCAACAATTTCCTGGCGGTTTGCAAGAATTAGATTCTTAGCATC
>CENO01025984.1_pt1 | contig 22025 bp, 24 predicted proteins | sample 530271 | NCBI WGS metagenome assembly CENO01 (sample SAMEA2619857, study PRJEB7988) | marine metagenome | biome: marine biome (ENVO:00000447); feature: surface water layer (ENVO:00002042); material: "saline water (ENVO:00002010), including plankton (ENVO:xxxxxxxx)" | depth 5 m | reverse complement strand
TCGTTAACAAGCATTTCACAAAACCTTGAAAAATCATTCATAGTAGACACAAGGCCCTCACCCCCAAAATGCGCTTTATTATCTTCCCTGTATGAATAGCCATCTAATGCAATTGTATATCCATCTAAGTTGTAATCTGTTTGATTGAATACTGAGTTGGGCTTGATATTAACCCTTAATGGCTGTAGTCTTAAACGCTCATCATCCGTGAGATGAAATTTTGTTTCACTCATTCCAAGCTTATCAAAAATATTTTCTTTAAGAAAATTATAAAAGGTTTGGCCAGATATTACTTCAATTAATCTTCCTAAAATTGCCTGATTCAAACCATATGCATACATAGATCCAGGCTCAAATTCCAGTGGGTGTTTAGCCACAGCCTTAGAAAAAGCATCAAGGTTATTAAATCTTGAGGTATTTATGTAGGAAGGGTATAAACTATTGTGAGTACCAGTTAGCCAATTATCTCCATTATCTAAATAATAAATGTAGCCAGACCTGTGGGTTAAAATATCAACCACTTTAATCTCATTTTCACAATCATATATACCTTCAGAACCCTTACATTTGACGTCTTTAAACTCCGGAAGGTATTTGTGTAAAGGGTCGTCAAGTTGAAACATTCCTTTTTCATGTAAAATCATGGCGGCAACAGTAGTAACTGTTTTTGTCATAGAATGGATAGCAAAAATTGTATTTTCATCAATATTTCGATCACCAACAGCACCTGAATTTAAAACCTTATCGTATACAATTTCACCATCTTTATAGACTTTAAATACATTGGAACCTGTTTTTCCATCATTTATAAGTGATTGTTGATATTCAATTATTGGATCTTTCGTATTTGAATTACAACCAATAAAAAATATAATGTGGAGAAGTAGAAGCTTTTTCATATATAAAATTTAAAATAATTTACAAAAATTTATAATCTCAATGAAAGGGATGTAGTATTGAAGCTCAGAACTAAACCTATTTATTTACTATCCTTAATTTCAACAGAGAATTTCACTTAAATTCTTTAAAAAAAGTGCAGTTTTTTAATAAACCCTTAATTTTTATAAACAATCTGATTTTAAAAAAAAAGTAATGTTAAATTTCGATAATTTAATGCATTCAAACAATAAACTATTTACAATGAAAAAATCAATTATTTATATTTTTATTATTAGTTGCTCTATTTCATTTGCTCAAAAAAAAGCAAATGGTAAAATATATATTGAGCACCCAGCCATTGAGATTGTCAATCAATTCAATGAAGCGTTTGTTAAAGGAGATTTAGATAAGATTAAAAGTCTAGTTGCTGATGGATTCGTGTGGAGAAACTCTACCATGAGAACTAGGCCCGGAACACTCCAACAATTGTTAGGAAGGTCAAATTACCTAAGCAAGAATATTGAAAACTTTGAGATTAAGCATTACGGAGGTTCCTATCCGGATGTCTTTGAGTATAAAAAAGATGGGATACTTGATGTTTCAACGTACACTTGGATGACAGGATATGACAAGAATACTGGGGTGGAATTGAATATGCCAAGACATGCAAATTTTAGAATGACTAGTGATGGGGAAAAAATAGCCTACATGAGTATCATGGATGATCAAGTTTTATGGCGAAAAGCGTATGATGCTTATGAAACTAAAAAGAACGGGGTAATTTATAAAGATCATCCTTATGTCTCTAAAGTCAGATTATTAATTCAGTCGTATGAAACTATGGATCCTGAAAAAATTAAACCTCATTATCTACCATCGACTAGATTCTATGACGTAATGAATAGCGTGCCGTTTAATAAGTCAAAAAGCTTAGAGGAAGAGTTTAAAGATTTTAGTTCTTATGCAGAAGTATTGGAACTCACAGATATTCGAGAATATGGTTTCCCGGATGTTTTAGATTATGAAGGAGATGGCGCTGTTGTGATATCATGGTGGGAAATGGATTTTAAAAATAAAAAATCTGGAAATACTTCAACTATTATTCAGCATCTAGTTCACCATTTTAATGAAGATGGAGAAATTTATAGAGAGGACTATTATTTTAACCCTGCTCAGCTTCCAAAATAAAATTTTATGAAGCAAAATAAAAGCCCCCTAACGATAGGGGGCTTTTATTTATTTTAATTAATTTGAGAATCAACAACTTTCTTAATAAACTCTCCAATTTTTGATGAATCAATCCACCTTGTAACAACAACCAAATTATGATCGGGAATAATAACAATAAAATTCCCTCCAAACCCAGCACCGTAATAAATATTTTCAGACAAACCTTTCCATTTTCTCTTTCCTTTGTTTAACCACCACATATATCCGTATGAGTCATTATTTTCGGAAGGTTGTTGTACAAGCCTGATCCAATCAGGGCTTACCAACAATTCATTTTTCCATTTACCATTTCTAAGAAATAATAACCCAAACCTTGCATGATCCAATGAGTTTATAAACAGTCCGCCGCCAAAATGACCACCCCCACTGACAGAACCAACTATAACTTCGTTTAATAGTATTTTGGATTTTTCATATCCATACCAATTCCAGCTTGTTGAAGCTCCAATTGGATCCATTATCTCTTTTTTTAAAACATCAGGAAGAGATTCTTGGAATACATTTAGTAGTGAAAATGAAAGCAAGTTTACCCTGACATCATTGTACTTGTATGCTTCACCAGGCCCAGGGATTTCCTGTACTTTTAGCTCTTCAACACTTAAATTTCTAGGCGGCCTATCTGCCCAATCAAAAGTCCCAAACAAATTTCCTTTCCATTGCGACGATTGATTTAGTAGGTGATGCCATGTGATTTTTTTATTATGATCTGAGGAAAATTTCCCGTCTTTTATGTAGTCTTTTAGTTTTTCATCAAGACGTAATAAGCCCTTTTGGTAGGCCAATCCAGCAACGGTCGACAGATAACTTTTGGTAACACTAAATGTCATGTCAACTCTGCTTACATCACCCCACTTACCAATAATGTAACCATCTTTAATTATTAGTCCATTTGGGCCTTTCCGTGGTTTTGTTGGACCCTTTATCTCAAACCCTGGCTCGTAACCAAATGCCGCAATAATAGCATTTTTCAAATTCCTGTCTACTGAGTTTTCATTTTCTATTGCAAATTGAATTGCCTCTTTGATTTTTTGATTTGAAAAACCTAATGATTCTGGTGGCCTTTGTTCCCAATCTAGGCCAGGGTAATATAATTCCTGACAGTAAACGGAAGCACTAAAAAATATAAAAATAATAAAGCTTTTTTTGAGCATAACTTGGTTTATTTTGGCTTATATTTTTTATAGACTAACTTTCCGTCCCACCAATCCATTGGCATGGGTTCTTCAATTTTTTCCCCTTTATTGTTTATTGTGTATCCTTTCCACTCTAACTCTTTGACTTCAAAAATTTTATTTTCCTTTAAACATTTGTTTAAAATTTTAATAATTTTTTCCTCATCATAGCAAAATCCTCTAAATAGAAATTCACCACAGCATAATAAACGAAAATTTTTATCATCTGTTTCAGGATACGCGTCTTTGTAATCTTCATAAAGACGAAAAACTTTCATACTGTAATCACCAAAAATACCGCCTAACATTTTAATTTCTAATTTGATTTAATTTAGTAATTAACTCATCCTTATTCTTACTATCATCACTAGACAATGGAAGTTGGCTTTGTATTAACAAATTGGGTCTTTCAAATTCATTCATTGATAGATTAAATAAAGCCTCTGACCCATCTTCAAAATGTATGTATTTGTGCGTCGAGTTTCTTATGGAATATTCATTATTTCCAAGTTCTGAGTAAATAAATTCTCTTGTATTGCTTGACGAGTTAGAGTTAAAAAGGTCAACAAAACTTTGGCTGTCATGTATATTACTGTTTTCAATCCCACAAAGTTCTGCTACAGTAGAGTATAAGTCCGTGGTATTGATCAAAGAATCATCACTATCACTTGATCTAGTTACTTTATTTCCCGAAACAATCATTGGTACATTAATCCCACCCTTATACAAAGTTCCTTTAACTCGCCTTGGGTTGTATTGTTGGGCTACTTGATTTGGGGTCCCGTTATCCCCAATAAAAATAATTGTGGTATTGTTTACTACATCACTTCCAATGCTTTCAAGCAATCTGCCAATTTCAGTATCCATAGCCTCTATCATTGAAAAATAATATGGTAGAGGATTTTGTTCAATACTCACATTATCGCTAGGAAGTGCACCTTGGCTATGTAAACTTGTTGGAGCTAGGTGAAGCGGTGTGTGTGGTGCGTTGTAAGAAAGACAAAGAAACCAGGAACTATTCTGACTATTAATCCAATTAATAGCTTCGTCAGTAAAAACAGATGTTATGTATTGATTCACATTTGAGTTTTGTCCATTTTTTGATAAAGTCCAATTAAAATAATCTGATACACCACCACCTAAAATACCCGCATAATAGTCAATCCCCAGGTTATTTGGATGATTACGATCCGACGGTTTTCCAGACAAGTGCCATTTTCCTATAAACGCAGAGTTATAGTTAGTATTGTTCTTAAGATTTTTAAATATGGAAATCTCAGATGTTGACAACACATCATCAACTTTTAATACGGAGGTTCTGTATCCATACTTACCAGTTAAAATTGTACCTCTTGTTGGCGTACAAACAGGATTCGACCAAACATTATTAAACTTAATTCCAGCGTTAATTAGTTTTTGAATCGTAGGCATACTTGGTTTTTGATTCCCAATATTATATCCCACTGTTGAATCCAAACCTAGATCATCGGCTATAATCAGAAGAACATTGTTTTTAGATAGAGTTTGATTATCTCCATTGGTATTGTCAACCATATCTTCATTACTGCCACATCCCAAAGCCAAAAGCAAAATAAAAAGGAGTAATATTTTATTGCTGTAAGGAATGGATTTGTATGACATTGTGATTAATTTCCTCAGGACATTTTTTTACAATATATAAATTTGAATTTACAGTATCATTAATCTGCTCGTAGTAATCTTCCTCAATTAATTCATTTACAAAACCAGGAATAGTGTTGCTGTGTCCAACCACCAGAATTATTTTCCCTTTTACTTTTTTCAAAAATGAGTCATAGTTGATATTTGATGGAGAATAAATGATTGGCTTAATTCCCTTGGATATGGATATAGGAAGAATTGTTTCTATTGTTCTGTTATAATTTGTAGAATATATAGCATCAATTTTATTGTTTTTAAAATATTCATTCCACAATAAAGATCTTTCTTTCCCATTTTCGTTTAGGTGTGGGTTTTTATTTAGTGGATCCGTTCTGTCTTTTTCAGCATGCCGTATTAAGTAAACTTCTGTACAGCTATTAACTGGATAATTACATGACAAAAAAAGTATCGTTAAGATTATTGTGAACCTCAAAATCTATTCTTCAAATCCCTCTTCCCAGTTGCCATAAATTAGATTCGGAAATAAAATAAATTTATCTCCAAAATCATCTCTATGTTTTATGGCAGCATCCCATCTGCCTTGATTGTCTTTCCCAAAAAAGTCTTGGTGAAAATCACCAAGATTGTCTCCAAGCAGCAGTATGATTTCATAATCATTCAATTCATTTCTTCTTGGTTCTTTATCCCTTGAATCAGCCCTTAATAACATTTTTGTTGAAGCTTCAAAAGGAAAACCCAATTTTATTAGATTTTCCTTAGTTGGCTGATAGTTTTCCACCAACCTATTTGATAAATAAATGATTTCTACATTTTTTTTGGAGGCATAATTAAAAAACTCAATTGAGCCAGGCACTGCAGTAGCAATTTTTTTATTTACCCATGTTGACCAAAGGTCTTGATTATAAGTCAAGTCCTCTTCAAGTAACATTTCATTAAACGGCGTATTGTTTAAAACAGTTTCATCTAAGTCTGCGACAATTGCGATAGGTTTATTGTGGTCCTTTAAAAGCTCTTTATCAAGTTTTGCTCTTGCAATGTTATATGCTTGTATACAAAGAGCCTTGTATTCTGCTGATTGACTATGCCAATAAAGCGAATGCTCTTTTTTTGAAATTTTAGAGACACATCCAAAAACCAAGAAACTGAAAAAAATTAAAATTATGCGCATCTACTAAAATTATGAAAATATAAATTTAAAACAGCAAATACCTATATTTAAACTGTGATAAAATTAATCAACAAATACTCTTTTGTCTTTGGCTTGATTTTTTTGGTATTAGGCTTATATTTTTATCAAGAATTTAAATCTTTTTTAGCAGCTGTTATTTTTTTCTTGTTGGCTATAGGATTTTTTTATCGTGCATAATTTTTTAATGGGGCATAATATTTGGATCTATTCATAAAAATATTTCTATGAATTCAAAAACAATACTAGCCACTTTTTTAGTTACATCCTTTATGATATCATTTTCGCAGTCCTATGAATCTCACAAATATGAAACCCTTTTCTCTGAAGATAACTTTGAGGTAAGAAATTATGAACCTGTCCTAAAAGCAAAAACTTATTCTGAAAAAGGTTCTAATGATAATTTTGGTAAGCTTTTTAGATATATATCTGGCTACAATGAGAAGAATCAAAAAATTTCTATGACTACACCAGTATACATGAAACAAGAAAATGAAAAATCCATGATGGAATTTGTATTGCCATCAAAATTCAGTTTGGAGAATGTATCTCAACCTCTTTCTAATCAAGTGGAAATTTATAAGGACAAGGGTGGTCTTTACGCATCAGTTCGTTATTCTGGTTACTCCAACAGCTCAAAAAGAAATAAGCATAGAAAAGTATTAATTCAAAAATTAAAGGAACTTGATATAAATCCTTTAGGAGATTTTCTCTATCTTTCATATGATAGCCCGTACAAGTTCTACAACCGTAGAAATGAGGTTGTCGTTGCAATAAAAGATTTTGAAAAAATTAATTAGAAATATTGGTGTACTTTTCTTTTTAGCTTGTTTATCAACTTCATTTTCTCAAGAAAAAGAGCTCTTTGACTTAATAGTTGTTGATGAAAACGCAACACCCCCGTTACTTCCAGAAAGAATGATTTTTACTCAAAGAATGTTGTGGGGGGAGAAGGGGTTGATCAGAAAGACGGGTATTTCTCCATTGACAATAGAAAATAGAGAAAAAGAGCTTAGGTTAAGAAGAACATTTTTAAAAACCCATCAGATTTTGGGTTACACCACTCTAGCTACCATGATTGCCCAAGGTATTATTGGAGGAAAATTATACAATGGTCAAAATGATTTGTATGAGACACATAAAACAATGGGTAAAATTGTTAATGCAGGATACTTTACCGGTGCTGCCTTGTCATTGTTTTCACCACCTCCACTTACCAACAAAAAAACAAAAGGCTTTAGCTCTATAAAAGCGCACAAAATTTTAGCCAATATTCATTTTAGCGCCATGGTAATTACAAATGTTGTGGCTGATGATAATAGAAAAGCACACAAAGCTGCTGCTTATACTGCATTTGCAAGTTATGCTACAGCTGTAATTGTATTTAAGTTTTGATGATGAAATTTTTACAAATATTATTGGTTTTTATTTTGAGTACATTTAGCTTAATTGGTCAAGAGACACTAATGCTTAAGGCCGATCAGTCTTATATTAAGTATGACGCAAAACACGTACTACATGCTTGGGAAGGCATTAATAAAAATATAAAAGGAGTAATTGTAAAAGATCAAGAAATTGAAAAAATTGCTATTGCTGCTCAAGTTGTTGACTTTGATAGTGGAAATGCTGGTAGGGATGCACACTCATTGGAAGTCCTGGAGGCGCTTAAATTTCCAACAATTAAGTTTTACTCAGAAAAGATAAAAACACAGGGCGATGTATTGATATTAGATGGTGAGGTTGAATTTCATGGTCAAAAAAAATCAATATTAGTATACTCAACCCTGAAAAATGATGAGGATTCAATAGTGATTAATGGTAAATTTAGATTGATCCCCAGCGAATTCTTAATCGAATTACCATCATTTATGTTAGTGAAAATGGAAGACTTTTTAAATATCCAATTTGAATTAAAATTCTAGATTTCTATTTATGGATTAATAAAAATTTAAAACTTAAAGCGGCTAGTATTGAGCCAATTGTCGGAAACACCAAATAGTACCATAAAAAATAATGAGAAACCCCTTCTCCTGTTAATAGGTCGATAATAGATGGTCCTAATGAAACAGCAGGGTTAAAAACCGCACCTGAAACTGGACCAACAGAAAAAATGCCGGCCATAACTGTTAATCCTATTGCTAGACCATAGAATGAATTTCCTTTTAGGTTTGGGTGTGTGGCAACATTTAGAATTACAAACACCAACAAGAATGTAAAAATTATCTCTGAAAAAAATATAGGAAATATCGAATCACCCAAAACAGGTTGCACCAGCATATTGGACTTCATCAGATATATTGACAAAGCTGCCAATGTAGAGCCCAGAACTTGTGATATAAAATATTTAATAGAGTCTAGTGCAGAAATTTCTTTCTGAACAAACATAGCAAGAGTTACTGCTGGATTATAGTGGGCACCAGAAATATGAGCTCCACAGTATACCAAAACCATTAATCCAAAACCAACAGCAATTGGATTGCCTGACGAAAGACCAATAATTAAAACAAGAAAGTAAGTCCCAAACAGTTCTATAAATAATTTTTTCATCGAATTAAAGTTATTTAAAATGATGTAATTATGGAAAAGGACAAGCCTTTAAACTCAGGAACGTATCTGCAAACACCTCCGTAGCACATCAGACCACCCCTTTGTTTTCCATAAGACAACATAAATTTGCTTGCATTTTTTGAAAAGGATAGTCCAAAATTTGAGTATGTAGGTTTATCCTCTATCTCATTTTCATAATTTACTATACTATTGAAATATGCGGAAAAATTATAACTAAAATTATATTCCAAGCCATAGCCAAACCAATTCTTTTTATCGTCTTTCGTGAAAAGATGTTGAATTTCAAACCTTGCAGATTTTTCGCCATTAAGTTTGAGCGTATTGTCAAAGACTAACATTTTTGAATTGATCTCACCAACTTTCTCCTCAACGAACCTCTTGTTATAATACCTGTTTACGAAAAGAATAATGTTATTAAATTTTTCTGACCATCTCTTCCTTATTTCTAAACTCTGTTCAGAAAAATACTTTTCGCCAAAACCTAAAAAATCCAAATCGTAATCTTCATTTTCATAATCGTAATTTCCTTTAATATTGTTCCATTTGGAAATATTTAAACTAATTTTTGTCCCAAACTTTCCACCTAGGAATGTTTCCTTTTTAATATTATAATAAGCATCCAATTGAAAACCAATTTCACCAGCCTTCATGAGTGAAGGGTCTTGAAATGAAATATTTGGCTGTGATTGATAGACATTAATATTGGTTAGTAAATAGTCGTGTTGTTTGGTTAGTGCAGGTAAATAATTTAAGGTTGTTTCAAAAAAAGGACTTCCAAACTCTACTCTTTCGCTGTAAAACCCCATGTTTTCTAACCTTCTAAATGTAAAATCTAAACCAAGTCCATCCTTAATTAAACCTGCATTTATTTGATGAGCATTTCCGCTCTTAATAAAAGTTTCAGAAACAATATTAAATTTCACAACACCATCTTCAGATTTATGAGCGTATTCATAATTTAGATAAAAATTATCTGAATTGTAATCAATTCTTGCGGAAAACGAATTGGTCAAATCCTCAAAAGGATAACTAATGTAGTGAGGGGCTTCAAGCCTTCCCAAATAACTTAGACCAACTAGCAAATTGCTGTAAGAGTCTTTTTTATCATACAAAGTAAATTCTGAGTCAAAACCAAAAACTTTTCCTTCAGAAATGGTATTGGCTTTCTTTTGGTATCCACCAAGCAATACAAGCCTTAGGTTTTGTTTTTTGTAAGAGCTTCTTAACCCCCAAAGAGAGTTATTAATGCCCAATTGTCTGTCTTCCCAAGTTCTTAAAAGTATTCCACTACCAAATTGCTCATATATCGTTCCTGCTGTAAAATTGAAATTATTGGTGTTGAAATTAATACTGAATGTTGAAATAAAAGTATCTTCAAGTAGATCTGAATAATTTTGTAATTGTTTGGGCAAATAAGATTCGGTTTGCAAATCAAAAACCCATTTATTGTTAAGGTTATATTTTAAATTTAAATACGTATTTGATGCAAATTTTTCATCATAGTCAGTAGATTCACTTTCTTGGTAATAAACTCCGTTGGATTCAAAAGAGCCATAAAAATAATTATTAGACTGTGCAAGACTGTTCAATGTAAAAACAAAACAGACTAAAAATGGACACAATTTATTCAACTTCATACTCTTTCAATTTCTCAAGGAGATCCAACTCTTCGCCTGGAGCATATCCAACTCTTCTGTGTAGAATTTCGTTTTGTTTTGAAATTATGGTATGCGGAAGTCCAGAAATATTTAATGCTCTTTTTAAGTCATGGTTTTCATCTAGTAAAACATCAAATTTCCAGCTTTTGCCATTTACTAAGGGCCTAACTCTTCTCTTGGTTCTTGCATCATCAGTAGATATTGCATAAACTTTAAAGTTTAAATCTTTGCTAAGTTCATCATAGACCTCATTGAGTGCATCAAGTTCATTTATACAAGGCACACACCAGGTCGCCCAAAATGATAAAATGTAATAACTATCATCACTAAGCTCTTTGCTCATAGTGGTGTATGTTCCTTTAAAAGTTTCAATTGGAATATTGGGAACAAATTTCTGAGAATGCAAGTTTGTTACACATATGAGGCTGAAAATCAAAAAAATAAGTCTTTTAAACATTTTTTAAATGTAATACTAATTTACTAAATTAGCTGGCTATGAAAAAATTTCTACAGAGAAGCAGTTTTTTGTTTTTACTTTTAATATTATCATGTAGTGGAAGTGATGAAAACGGCGGCGAAGATCAAACTAATCAATATATAGATTTATTTGTTTCAGGCACTGAAGGTTTTATTGGTGAAACAATTATTTTTACTGTCTTTGATCAAGATGGAAACAATGTTTCAGCATCTTCGGATTTTTATGTGAATGAAACGAAAATCCCATCCAATACACACACCTTCAATAGTATTGGCACATTTGACGTATATGCAAAACACGGTCAATTAACCTCTGTTACAAAAACAATTGAGATAATGCCAACACCAATTACATTCAAACAAAATGTAGTTGTTGAAGATTTCACTGGTACTTGGTGTGGTTGGTGCCCAAGAGTCTCTGAGGCAGTTAGATTGTTAAAACAAGAGACGTCGGATGCTATAGTTGTCGCAATACACAATGGCGATGCCATGCAATTTTCTCAAGAGGGTGCAATTAGACAAGCCTTTAATGTTACAGGCTTCCCAACAGCACTTTTAAATAGACAAGAAAGATGGTCCTCTCCACAACCATCAAATGTAGCCCAGGTTACAGGCAAGATGAGCGGTAAGTCATACGCCTCAATTGCAATGGAATCTAGAATAGAGGGGGATGGTTTATATCTAAATGTTAAAGTTAAAATGGGATATAGCTATGATTCAATGAAGCTTGCTGTTTACATGTTAGAGGATGGTCTTATTTACGATCAAAGAAACTTTACATCTTACTATGGTGGTGCAGATCCAATTAGAGATTTTGTTCACGATGATGTTTTAAGAAGATCGTTGACCAATGTCTTTGGTGATGATATACCATCTGATGAAGTTGGTCATGGTAAAACATATAGCAGAGATTTTGAATATGCCATACCTGGCATGTATGATAAGTCAAAAATTAAATTGGTCGCTTTTGTAACTACTGGAGAAGATAGATCGATTGTAAATGTCAGGCAGTCAAAGCCTGGAGAAACACAGGATTTTCAACCTTTGGATGAATGACAAAATCCATTGATCTTCATGGGAAATCTCACGAAGATGCAATAATTATAGTCGAGGAGTACCTTCTAATGAATTCATTTGATAATTCATTAGATCTTGAACTGATTACTGGGAATTCACCTGTACTTCAGAACAAAATAATTAACAATATTTTAAAAAAACATGAGTTTAGTTATTACATTCCAAATCATAACCGAGGTGTCATGTATATCACAAATTCTAAAATAAATTAAAACCTATGAAAAAAACTATCACTATCACTTTTGTATTAAGCTGTTTTCTAGCATATTCCCAGACTACTAAGGAGTTTGTAGATAACGTAGTAAATGAGGTAGAAAATCACTCAAAATTAGAACAACTTGCTCACGAATTATTTGATGTTATTGGACCAAGACTGGTGGGAACGCCCCAAATGAAACAAGCTCATGACTGGGCAATTGATAAGTATGAATCATGGGGAATAGAGGCATATAACCATGAGTGGGGTAAATGGAGAGGATGGGAAAGAGGAATAACTCATGTTGATTTGATTGAACCTAGATTAAGAACGTTGGTTGGAAGACAATTAGCGTGGAGTCCTTCCACTGGCAAAAAGGGTATTGAAGCAGAGGTTACTAGAATACCAATAGTTGATAATAAAGAACAATTTAGCGAGTGGCTAGAAACAGTTAAAGGAAAATTTGTTTTGGTTAGTCAAAAAGAAATTACCGGAAGAACAGATTCACAATGGGAGGAATATGCAACTGAAGAATCATTTGAAAAAATGAAAAAAACAAGAGATGAATTAACGGATCAATGGTATAACAGTCTTAGAAATACTGGATATGGATATCGTGACATAAATAGTGCAATAGAGAAGGCAGGTGCTGTAGGATTAATTTCCAGTAGATGGTCCAAAGCATTTGGTGCTAACAAGGTATTTAGTGCAGGTACAGAAAAAATTCCAAATGTTGATTTAAACCTTGAAGACTACACTATGCTTTACAGGCTTGTCGAAAACAATAAAAAACCAATTATTAAAGTTGTAGCTACATCGAAAGAGCATGGAGATGTTCCAACCTTTAATACAATTGGAATGATCAAAGGAGTAGAAAAACCTAATGAATATGTGATACTTTCAGCCCATTTTGACTCATGGGACGGGGGCCAAGGAACAACAGACAATGGTACAGGCTCAATCGTTATGCTTGAAGCAATGAGAATATTAAAGAAATTATACCCCAATCCAAAAAGAACCATAATGGTGGGTCATTGGGGTTCTGAAGAACAAGGGCTAAACGGGTCACGAGCTTTTGTAGAAGATTACCCCAATATAGTGGACAATATCCAAGCATTATTCAATCAGGATAATGGGACAGGTCGAGTTGTAGATTTGAGTGGTTCAGGCTTTTTGCATTCTTATGATTATTTATCTAGGTGGCTTGCCCCAGTACCAAGAGATGTTAGTAAACATATAGAAACTGAATTTCCAGGCTCACCGGGTGGAGGCGGAACAGATCATGCTAGTTTTGTTGCTGCTGGCGCTCCCGCATTTAACTTAAGCTCACTCGACTGGGCTTATTGGGATCATACATGGCACACAAACCTAGACACCTACGATAAAATCGTTTTTGATGACCTAAAAAATAATGTAATTCTTTCTGTGGTTTTAGCTTACATGGCAAGTGAAGATGATGAGAGAGCGTCAAGAGAAAAAAGGGTTATACAAACTAGGATCAATCCTTTTACAGGAAGATCAATGGGCGGGTGGCCTCAAACTAGAAAACCTAACAGAGACGGGACATCAGCTAAATAGATTCGTCATAAATCTCAAAAAAATCCAGGTGAGAACGATTGTCCATATCCACCATCTGTTTTTTACATACCATTCCATTTAATTGCTTTTGATTTTGGATTCTAATTTAGCAATAATTTTTCTGTGGTGATGGAAATGCATTTTTATAAACTGAAGAGTCATGTTGATATCAATTCTACCAGCGATTGGATGCCTTAAAATTCCTTTTTTTAAAATTGATTCATCTAATGAACTAACCAATTCCTGAAAAGATTTTCTTGATTTTAGCCAAGTTTCTCTAAGTTTTTTTATTTCTATATTTTGAGGCATTGAATCATAGGTTATTTTAGGAGCTTTCATTTTTACACCTGTGAAAAATATGAGATCTAATAATTTCATTTTAATTTTTGAAAAATAGCTCACATTAACCAAAGAGTCAGGATAACTTGTTTTCTTTTTTATGTACTTTATTGTTATGAACTCAGTTAGCCAAAGATGATATAAGTTTTCGGCGATTGACCATTTATTTTTATTTATCTTTTTATTTAAATCCTCATCAGTGTATACAGATAGTTTTCTAAACAAACCTTCTAAATCTTTATTAATGATTGTGAAACTACTCTCTTTAGACATTTAAATTAATTTTTTCAAAGTAGAAGCCTCTATGTTATGCCCACCTTCAAATAAATGGAAGTCGTAAACCAATCCGTAATTGGTTAATTTTTCTTTTTCATGTATAATTTTCTCTTCGTCTATATATTCATCGTTTTTTCCTATTACATATTTCAATCCGAAATCATTCCATCTTGATTTATTACCCTCAGCAAGGCAATCATTTGGCAAATCACACCCCCACAATATCAATGAATTCAGTTTAAACTTACTGTTGATGACCCACCTAGTAGCAGTGGGACCGCCTTGTGAAAATCCAAGCACATTCAATTTAAAATCTAGTTGATCTAATTTAAGTGATGCATAAATTGAGTTGAGAAAGTTAATATTATCTTGAATATCATCATGTCTTTCAACCTTGGTCATCCAACTTGATCCCACCCTTGAATAATTATCTTTTAAATAAAACTTGTTGAGGGCTTCAGGTGCTACAATGACAGTTTCTTTGTTGGCAATACATTCAAATTTTTTTATGAAATATTCAGGCAACATTCCATAACCATGTAAAACAATCCAAATATTTTTTGTCATACTATTTAGCTCACCAATTTGAAAATAACGAGCACTTTTGGTAGTTTGGATTTTAAACTTCTGGATCATTCAATATCTAAATTATAACTAATTTTACGAACATGATTAACAAAACAGAAATTGAGAAAGCTCAAAATTCGTGGGGTAATGGTATTATTACAATTGGCAAATTAAAGGATAATCCTAAAGAATGTAGAATTTTTACTGTGAACTTTATAAGTAAGCATTATGATTTTGACTCAGGTGATATTCAGTTTAAGCCTACAAAAGCCTCTGAAAAACAATTTAGAAATAATAATAAATCGGCGCTCTCATATTTTATAGGATCAGACAATGATTTTGCAGAAGACAAAGGTTTTGCACTAAACCCTTGGATTCAAGTAGAATTTGATAATTGCTCTATAAACATATATGATGATATTGCTACAGCAATGGGGAACTATTTTTTTACAGATCCTAGTGGGGAAAAGACTAAGGTTGAGTTTAGTTTTGTTTACAAAAAGAATAAGGAGGGTGAAATTAAAATAGTCCTTCACCACTCCTCAATTCCATTTAAGCCTTAATTTTTATTCTTTAATTGGATCTGATTTTGCTGAAATCCAATTAATCAATTTACCATCTTCAATTTGGTACCATTCAATCCATACTTCGTCTTTTGGAGAGGTGAATTGAGCACTTATCCATTCTCCTCTTTCGTTTGGAGCTCCCTCCTCTGTCTTGGTTGGCTTTGCTGAAAAAGCATAATTTATTACCCAAGCCCACTCTTCTCCGTTTTCAACTGACTCTTGGTAATCGCTTTCAATTTTTTCAACAAATTCGTCACCATTTGTAGCAAATGTTCCGTCTTCAAAACGCAATGTTGCTTCATCAGCAATTAACCCCTTTAATGTTTCGTAATCTCTGCTTTGCCAAGCTGCATCAATTGTTTTAAATATTTCAATTGATTCATCAGACCCAAGCATAACTGATTGATCAGACCCCGTAATAAAACCACTTGTTGACTTTTCACATTCACAAGGTGTTGTTTGACAAGCAGAAAAAATAAAAAGTCCTGCTATTAAATAAATAATTTTTTTCATAATAAGATTTTTGAATTTGATATAGTGAAGGTCTAAAAATTCTTAACCAATTCCAAGAAGATCCTTTACATCATTTTCCTCATTCTCAATTTCTGGTGTTATCACTTTAGAGCAGTCCAACTCTATGTTTAGCACTTCAGGCTCTGGAAAAGGATCCTTGGAAACGTTTAGTTCTTCATCTGCATAACATTTGTTCATAAAAAGCCCCCATATTGGCAGAGACATGGTTGCGCCCTGACCGTATGCAATTTCCTTAAAGTGAATGGATCTATCTTCACCACCAACCCATACGCCCGTTACAAGATTGGGTACCATTCCAATAAACCAGCCATCACTCTGATTTTGAGTAGTCCCAGTCTTACCCGCAATATCATTTTTAAATTCATATGGGTAGCCAGTAACAACATTATTGTAAACGTGGTTTCTTTCATCTTCAGCGATGTTATGGCGTAGTCTAGCTCCAGACCCAAACTTCGTTACACCTTCCAAAAGCTTTAATGTGACATAGGAGGATTCTTCGCTAATTACATCTTTTGTATTAGGTTTGGATTGATAAATTATTGTTCCATTTTTATCTTCAATTTTTGTAACCATTACAGGTTCTACATAAATCCCTTTATTTGCAAAAGCGCCATAGGCACCTACCATTTCATAAACACTTAGGTCGGGAGTTCCTAAAGCAATTGCGGGTACATTTGGGATATTAGAACTGACACCCAAGTTTCTAGCAAGATCAGCAACAGGTTTTGGGCCAACTTTATCAATTAACTGAGCACTTATTGTGTTTTTAGAATTTGCTAAAGCATTACTCAAAGTTCGCATTCCCCCGTACTTATCACTTGAGTTTGTCGGACACCACGGCTCAGGGTTTCCATATTTATAAGGCTCAATACAGTGAATTAAGTCCGGCAACATATCACAAGGTGAAAGTTTTAATTGGTCGATTGCAGTAGCGTAGAGAAAAGGTTTAAAAGTAGAACCAATTTGTCTTTTACTAAGCATCACGTGATCATACTGAAAATGCCTATAATTAATTCCACCAACCCAAGCCATGACATGACCATTTTTAGGATTCATGGACATCATGCCTGCCCTAAGAAAATGTTTGTAATATCGAATAGAGTCTATTGGTGACATTATTGTATCAATATCACCATTCCATGAAAAAACTGTCATGTCAACAGCCTTATTAAACGACTTTTCAATTTCTTCATTGGTCATACCTGAAAGTTTAGACTTCCTCCATCTTTCAGATCTTTTCATGGCTCTTTTCATAATAGCTTCTTCCTCCTCTTCTTCTAAATCCAAAAATGGAGCTGTTGACAATGTATCGTTTTGAATAAAAAATTCTTTTTGAAGGTTTATCATGTGTTCCTCCACAGACTCTTCTGCGTATTTCTGCATTTTCGAGTTTATGGTTGTGTAAATTTTCAAACCATCCACATAAAGATTATATTTTGTACTATCATTTTTAAAATTCTTTGATGTCCAGTCTTTCATAAAACCTCTTAAGTATGACCTAAAATATGTAGCAAGACCTTGTCTATGAGATTGTGGCGTATAATCTAATGTGAGTGGCAGGGTTCTTAGCGAGTCTTCTTCTTTTTTTGTTATGTAGTTGTTTTTGCTCATCTGCATAAGAACTAAATTTCTTCTATTCTTTGTAATTTCAGGCCTCCTAATTGGATCATATAGAGATGAGTTTTGTAACATACCAATTAGCATGGCCGATTCTTCTACTTTTAAATCAATAGGCTCTTTAGAAAAATAAATGTTTGAGGCTGATTTTATTCCATCTCCATAGTAACCAAAATCATAAATGTTTAAATACATTGTCAGTATTTCTTCTTTTGTATATTGTTTTTCTAAGCGAACTGCAATTACCCATTCTTTGATTTTCTGAGTTATAGCTTGAAAAATATTCCTTGACCTAACCCCAACAAAAAGTTGTCTTGCAAGTTGCTGTGTAATTGTACTAGCACCTCCTCTTTGATTTAAAAATACTATAGCCCTCAATGTAGCTTTTAAATCAATTCCAGGATGACTGTAAAATCTTTCATCCTCTATTGCTATTAATGCATTAATGGTTTCAGGGTTAATATCTTCATATTCAATAGGAGTCCTGTTATCATTAAAATAGTACTTCCCAAGAACTTTATTGTCAGATGAAATAATCTCAGAAGCAAAATTTGTTTTGGGGTTTTCAAGTTGACGAAAATCAGGCATTTCTCCAAAGTAGCCTATAGATGCTAGGTAGAAGACACCATAAATGGATATTACTCCTGATGTGAATAATAACCAAAAAATAAAAACCTGAAACCTATATTTCTTCATTTGATTTATTAACTAATATTCCTACATCTAAGATACCCTCTAATTTCATAACAGGCCTGGTGCTGTCAATAAATCTTACAGCATGTGAAATTTCAACTGATGTTTTTTCATTGAGATTCATGTTTTTATAAATTGGAATACTAAATGTTTTAATTCTCATTTGCCTAGATAACAAGCTTTTATTTTTTGAGTAATCAAATTTGAAGGATATCGTGTCGGTGATTTTCAAATCGGGATTACTAATGTTCGATAGAAGGTAAATATTTGAAAAAGGATAATCTTCATTCAATTTTAAAATTAAATAAATGTCAATTGGACTTTCATTAATTTCTAAACTTGCCTTGATAGGTTCATTTTTTAACCAAGCTCCCTTAGTTTCAATATGTGATGAATACAAAGTGTCTTCGTCCTTACAGCTTAAAATTAGAACAAAGATGGTTATTAAAATAAAACTAAACCCTCTCACTTAAACGCCCTTTTTTAAAAAATCTAGTATTATTTTTGTAGCCTTTTCTGATCTTTTTTTGTTTGTCGACTGGAAGTGCGTAAATATCTTTACAAGAATTGCTACAGCAACCATCTAGCTCCTTGTAACATTTTTCACACTGAATAAATAATACATGACAGGCTTCATTATTGCAGTTGACATGCCTGTCACATTCTTTTCCGCACACATGACATTTGGCAATAATTTCATTACCGATCCTTTCGCCAAGCCTGTTATCAAAAACAAAATTTTTACCTAAAAATTTATTTTCAATACCAAACTCTTTAACCTGCCTTGCATATTCAATAATACCACCACTTAATTGAAAAACATTTTTAAAGCCATTTTTTTTCAAATAGGAACTTGCTTTTTCACACCTTATTCCACCAGTACAATACATCAGTATATTATTTTCTTTTGCATGTTTAAACTTCTTATATATCAATGGAAGAGAGTCTCTGAAGGTGTCAACATCAGGGCAAACAGCTCCTTTAAAACGACCAACCTCACTTTCATAGTGGTTTCTCATATCAATTGTGATTGTTTCTGGTTTTTCTAATAGTTTATTAAAATCTTTAGCATTGACATGAGTTCCAGAGTTATTCATATCATAATCTTTCGCCTTTAATCCGTCAGCTACAATTTTATCTTTTATTTTAATTTTTAGCTTTAAAAATGATTCGTTATGGTGCTCTATACCTACGTTCAAACGAATATTTTTTAAAAAATAAATAGAATCTAAAAAACTTTTAAGTTCTCCCATTTTTTTACTAGGAATTGAAAGTTGGGAATTAATACCTTCACTGGCAACGTAAATTCTGCCTAAAATATTAAGATTGTTAAAGTTTGTGAAAAGGTAATTTCGGAAAACTTCAACATTTTTTATCCTATGGTATTTATAAAAAGACAAAGTTAGTCTTTTTTCATTGGCCTTTTTTATAAGCATTGCCCTTTCCTCATTACTAAGCTTGTTATAAAGTTGCATTTTATCTAACAAATTATATGCAAATGTAAGTTTTTAAATGATGTTTTTTAACAAATAAAATTGTACTTTTAATAACTAATATTCCTCTTATGGCATCAGATAAAGACTCTAAATTAAAAGCACTACAATTAACTCTAGATAGATTAGATAAAACATACGGCAAAGGAACTGTTATGAAAATGGGAGATGTTTCTGAATCAGAGGTTGAAGTCATATCAACTGGTTCCTTAGGATTAGACTATGCTCTCGGTGTTGGAGGGTATCCAAAAGGTAGGGTGATTGAAATATACGGACCTGAATCATCAGGAAAAACAACCTTGACTTTGCACGCAATTGCTGAGTGTCAAAAAGCTGGAGGTATAGCAGCATTTATTGATGCTGAACATGCGTTTGACAGATTTTATGCTCAAAATTTAGGTGTAAACATTAATGACTTGATAATATCCCAGCCTGATCATGGAGAACAAGCCTTAGAAATTACAGACAACCTAATAAGGTCAGGTGCGGTTGATATAATTGTAATTGATTCTGTTGCCGCATTAACTCCAAAAAGTGAGATTGAGGGTGAAATGGGTGATTCAAAAATGGGATTGCATGCAAGACTTATGTCTCAAGCATTGAGAAAATTAACTTCAACAATTAGTAAAACAAACTGTACAGTATTTTTCATAAATCAGCTCAGAGAAAAAATTGGAATAATGTTTGGGAATCCTGAGACTACGACAGGTGGAAATGCTTTGAAGTTTTACGCATCTGTTCGTCTTGATATCAGGAGGTCTACTCAACTTAAGGATTCTTCAGGAAATCCTTTGGGAAATAAAACTAGGGTAAAAGTTGTTAAGAATAAAGTTGCACCTCCTTTTAGAGTATGTGAGTTTGATATCATGTATGGAGAAGGAATTTCAAAAATGGGAGAGATCATCGATATTGGCTCCCAGTCTGGAATAATTGATAAAAGTGGGTCATGGTTCAGTTATGGAGACACTAAATTAGGTCAAGGTAGGGATTCAGTAAAAACATTATTGAAAGATAACCCTGAACTATGTGAGGAGTTGGAGAAAAAAATATCGGAAATTCTCAGCTCTGATAACTCTTAGCTAAATCTCTTTTTAAAATAGTATAAACATCTTTTTTAAGCTCATCTCTGTTTTTTTGCTCAAGACCTTTTGTCTCTATAAACTCATGAAATTTTACTCTTAGTTTGCCAGGTCCGCCAACAAAATAGTTGTATGCAAAAAAATATGGAAATCGTCTTTCGCAATCGTAAAAAGATAAAGGAACAATGGGGATTTGAAATTGTATAGCTAAGTTAAAGGCACCATTTTTAAACTCTCTCAGAACAACACCTGGTTCAGGAACCCCACCCTCAGGAAATATACATATGGATACACCCTTCTCAAGTCTTTTAATTGATTTGCTATATACATCTTTTCTGCTTTCTGGATTATCACGATCTACTAGTATACATACTTTGCTATAGAAATAACCAAAAACAGGGATTTTATCTAACTCTTTTTTTCCAACAAACACAATTGGGTGTTTGCAACAATAAACCATTAGCATTACATCAATCATGCTTTTGTGATTTGCAACCACCATGTAACTTTTTCCTTTTTCTAGCTTCTTTTTGTTTTCAACAACTGGCCAAAACCCCATTCCAAAAAGAATGATATTTGACCAAATATTTCTAGCCACCCAGTAAAATTGTGGGTAAAACCTTTCGCTAGAAGAAAATAATATCAATAGAGGAAATGTGGTTAATATTCCGATAAAGGCAAGAACGTAAAACCAAACATTCCATATACTTAATAAGATTATTTTAATAATTTTTAGCACATCTCAAATGTAACTATTTGTAATTAATGTTTTTAAAACTATTACTTTTGTTATGAATGGCAAGAATTTTAACAGGTGTTCAAAGTACAGGTACTCCTCACCTTGGAAATATTTTAGGAGCTATTATCCCTGCAATTGAATTGTCAAAAAAACACAGTGAATCATTTTTATTTATAGCTGATCTCCATTCCCTCACACAAATTAAAAATTCATCTGAGTTGAAACAAAACACATATTCGACCGCAGCTACATGGCTGTCATTTGGATTAAATCCCAAAAAAACAGTTTTTTATAAACAGTCAGATATCCCAATAACTACTGAACTTGCCTGGATTTTATCATCCTATTTCCCATTTCAGAGATTAACTCTTGCACATTCCTTTAAGGATAAATCAAAGGATTTAAAAAATGTAAATGCAGCATTATTTACTTACCCAATGCTTATGGCAGCAGACATTTT
>CENO01021915.1_pt1 | contig 22329 bp, 30 predicted proteins | sample 530271 | NCBI WGS metagenome assembly CENO01 (sample SAMEA2619857, study PRJEB7988) | marine metagenome | biome: marine biome (ENVO:00000447); feature: surface water layer (ENVO:00002042); material: "saline water (ENVO:00002010), including plankton (ENVO:xxxxxxxx)" | depth 5 m | reverse complement strand
TACATCCATCAAGCACTGAATGAGCGCTAGAGAATACTTTTAGAATCGAGAAAAGTAGTCGTATAGGGCCTTGGCATCTCCGCTTCTGGATCAGTACGGAAAACCAATTGTCAAGCAAGGGCAAGGCCTGAGGGTGAACCCTCTGGAGCTGGCAAAAGACATCGGCATCGAGGAAGGCGCTCGTAATCTGTACAACAAGGCCCGCGCTCAAGGTGTACCCAAGAGCGAGCTGGCTCAGATTTTTAAGAGTGGTCGAACCACCGGCGTGTATGGCCCTCGTATGGCCGGCAGCCCGAACATGCTGGCGAAGTCAACCGCACTTCTCGGAAAGGGCAAGGTTCCGTTGGCGGGTTTGGCGCTTCTCGGTTCACTGGCTGCCGGCGCCCAGGAAATGGGTGATGGTGAGGGAACGGGCCGCAACCTGACTCAGGCTGGATTCCGTACAGGTGCAGACCTTGCGACGACTGCGGGCGCAGCCGCACTGGGAACTGCAATCTTGCCGGGTATTGGCACCGTTGGATTGCCGATACTTGTGAACGCGCTGGGGCTCAACGAAGCAGTTGGCAAAGGAGCATCCTCCATCGGCACTGGCCTGTACAACGCCATCACGGGCACAACAGCTCAAGACGCAAAGCTAGATCGAGAACTTCAGGAACTGGAAAAGCGAGCCAGCTCACAGCTCGGCATTGATATCAACCGGAAGCAGGCCGAAGGTCTTGCATTGCTGGACTTGGCAGCTAAGCAGGCAGAGCTAAATAACACCGTCAATCGGATGAATACCGATCTGACGATGGAGTACAACTACGCGAACATGATGAACCAGGCTCTGCTGAATCAGCAGCAGAACAATGCAAACCAAAGCGCTCAACTCGCCGCCATGATTCTGGGCTGATGGCATACTCACTTTTCAACAGCAGCGCTGCCAGTAATTACCTGGCGAGCTTCAAGCCAGCCAAGCCTGTAGATGGCTTTGATGATGTGCTGTCGACCTCCGCGACAGACAACATCACTCGCATGCAGGAGCTGGATTATTCGGGCAGGGTCGGCCTGGCTAAGCAGGCAATGGTCGAGCTCAGCGCACAGCTCCAGAATGAAGCACTAATCGATTACTACGATCGTCGTGATGACAAGACGATGAAGATCGAGAAGCGTAAGTCGCTAGCCAACATGCTTGGCCAGGGCGGCGTTGGTGGTGGTGGTGGCACTTTGGGCAGCCTCAATAATTTCCTTGGAGCTACAGATAAGACCTTCGCCCAAGGTGACAAGGCTGGCCAAGGCGGAACCGTCCTGACAGACAAGACGATGTCCACCGTTATTGGTGAGATCCTGGGAGATCCGAATAAGAAAAGCCAAGCGGCAAATACTCGTGCGCAGACTCAGGCTGGAGTCACTACTCAGTTCAATCCCACGAAACTTGACCTGCTGGGGGCTGATCGAACCAACGTCCTTGAGTTGATTAAAAGCATTACAAACCCTCAATCGAAGTAAAAACTAGACTCTTATTAAGGAGGACATCATGTCAGACAACAATCCCCTCAAAAACCTGCTCACCTCGCTTAGTCCAGAGGGTCGGACAGCTGTTGCCGATATCATCGAGTCCGGCGATGAAAAGCGTATTAGGGCACTGCAAGACAAGTTGAATACAAGCCTGTCTTCTTTGGCAGACACAGCCAATTCAACCGACAAGGTTGCAGCACTGGCTGACAGGTTTCCCACTTTGCTCGATCAGATCAACCAAGGGCAGCGAGAAGCAGATATCAATGCGTTGACAAGCGCTCGCGAGAAAGAAGTACTGGCCGGTGAAATTGACGAACGCAAGACCCAGCAAATTCTTAATCGAGTAAACCCCCTGCTGGATAGGGAGTATGGCGCTCAAGAGCGTCGAGACGACATGCGCTCAGGCATGTATGACAAGCAGCTTGATTATCAGCGTGGCCTGAATAACAAGCAGCTCATCCGGGATCTGGTTCTCGGCGGCATGTTCATGTTCGGAGGTTGATTGATGAGTTCTCCCGCATTTAACGCAGGCTTCAACCCCCTGACCGTCGAAGGTACGTATGTCGACCAAGGCATGCAGGGCCTTGTCGACTTCGGCAACAAGTACAAGGACAACGAGGTGATCGGCGGCCAGGTGGCTGGCACGATCATGGATACCTACAGGACGATGACCAACACTGGTCTGTCTCTCGGGTACAACAAGGCGCTGTCAAGTCACCTGAACAGCCTGACGCAGGCCAATGAAAACCTGCGCACTGCCAACTCCCTGAAGCTGATGGGAGCTGAGGGCCGTATCGCCAAGGATCTGATTGGAGCCCAGGGCGAGCAGCAGCGCTTGGGCATCCGCGAGACCGGCGCACAGCAGCGGATGAACATTGGCGCTCAGGGCACGCAGGACCGGATGAACCTGCGCACCAAGGGCAGCGAGGACCGCAAGAGCCTTGTCACCGCTGGCCAGCAGGAGCGACTGAATATCGGCAAGCGGTATCAAGAAGAGCGCAATATGCGGGCTGATGCACGAGGTGCAATCCGCTCCACCGGTGCCCGATTCTTCGGTTAATGGCAAAGCAGATTGACGAGCAAATCCAGGCTTTCCTGGCTGCGCTCGACAACTCTCATCGAGAGGGGTTCCTCGCCTATGCGGAGAACACCTACAGCGTCTACGAGATCTGGCTCTACGCCTGTGTACTCGGGTACGACGGAAGTTTCCCTGCGCTGGAGAAATGGATCAACAAGACCTACCCCAAGCTGAATCGCAGGGAGATCATGTTGGCGGAGATCGTGAAGCTGGAAGGCGACATCGATTTTCTGCGCCAACAGGTGCAGGCCGATCTCATCAAGGCGGATGCGGCGGCAACCCGCATTGCCCATTTGAGCAAGGAGTTGCGTGGTCATGTGGTCGAAGTCGACAAGCTGACCAAGGGGCTTGATCGGCGGGGCTTGATCATGGCTGGCGCAGACAAAGTCATGCGTGATCTGCGCACGGTGTTCAAGTCACAGGAAGATGTGCTGCCCGCTCTGGAACTGGCGTTCGATTCGATCTGGGCTGATCTGACGGAGGAGAAATGATGAGATTTGCGGTAGCCGATTTAGTTGAGTTTGTCGCTAAGGAGTACGGGCGTGGCAACCACCTCGTAGATGGTGGGCCTGAGGTTGGTCTGTTCTGGGCGACCAATATCTCAGATGTTGAAACCCATCGACCAAGACCCTTGCAAGAAGGCCTGCAGCTCCTTGCTAAGTACGGCGGGCCCTCACAGCATCGTCACCTCACTGATCGAAACAAGCACGTGTTCTGACGGTCATGATTGCAATTCTTATGTCCCTCATGTTGAGTCATCACGCTGATGGCTCTGCGTGGGGATGGCATATGAGTTGTGCGCGTTTTCGGCAGCGAGCACAAGAGATCCACATGGATCAGAACCTTGATCTGTACTCAAGACTCAATCTTGTTGCGTACCTGCGATCGAAAGTCGAGGAAGATTGCGATGGCATCACCATCTGACAAAAAATTTCCGGCAAAAATTTTCTGATCACGCGCAGGGGGCGCCCAATAAATAGTGAAAGCTGACTACATTTAAGTCATGGCAGGAAGCTCAATCTCCCAAGCCAAGATGCGGTCAGCAAAGGCTGCAGCTAAGGCGATCGTCAAGAAACAGATCGAGGTAGAGCTCCCACCGCACGTTATTAAGGCGCGGGACAACTTCTCGTACTTCTGCGAGCTGATGGGCAAGAAGCCCGCCCGTCATATGCGGGAATGGCACAAAGTATTCCTGACGGGGCAGAGCAACGAGCACCTGCTGGATGTTGCAGGCCCCAATACCTGTCTATTGAGCCCACGGGGCTCCGCTAAATCCACCGTATTAGGCCTGCTGCTTGGCTGGCTGATTGGACGACATGCCCTCCAAAAGACGCTGCTTCGGATCCTCTATGTGTCATACAACGTTGATGTGGCGCGGAACAAGAGCGCGGCGATCAAGAACCTCATCTGCTCGAAGGAGTACCAGGAGATATTCCCGTGCGTACGCCTCTCGAAGACGCGCACGTCAGACGAACTCTGGTCGATTGACTGGGATTTTGCGGAAGTGGACGTTAGGGGTGAAGATGCTTTCACAGTTGCCTGCGCGGGCCTTAAGGGCACTATCACGTCGAAACGGTCGTCGCTGATCGTTGTTGATGACGCCATCAAGAGTGCCGCAAGCATCTCGAACCCGGACATCCGGCGTGAGATGGAATCGAACTGGACGAACGTCATCGTGCCCACCATGTTCCAGGGTGCGCGAGCCATCGCCCTGGGCACCCGGTTCCACTTCGATGATCTGTTCGCCACGATCTTCACCGAGAAGAAAGGGTGGAAGGTCATCACCCAGTCGGCTCTTAGCTACGACGACGATGGCCGGCCCAAGAGCTACTGGCCTGAGATGTGGGCAGCGAAGTACCTGCTCAAGCTCCAGAGCGATGACCGGGTGGCATTCAGCTACCAGTACCTGAATCAGCCGGTCCGCTCGACTGAGCTGGGCATCTCGCCTGAGCTGTTCGTCAAAGGAGAGGTTCCGGATGTCTACGACACCATTGGCGTAGGTATTGACCTCTCGGCTGGCATGACCGAGCGGAATGACTGGACCGTGTTCACCCTGGCTGGCCGGGTGGACGACAAGGTCTATGTCATTGACTACCGGCGCATGCGGTCGATGGGAAACATCGACAAGATCGAGGCGTTGTGCGAGTTGCTGGTCGAATGGAACCTGCTGGAGGTCAACGACCAGGGTCAGTACTTCTCGACGGATTCACCCGTCGTCATCTGGCCAGAAGTCGTCGCCTATCAGAAATCGTTTGAGGGCGACCTCAAGCGGATTCTTTTTAATGAGTGGCAGCTCTACAACCTCTCCATTAGCCCTGTAAAGGGATTCCGTGGCGACAAACTTGCCAGACTGAGAGGAATTATGGGGTTGTTCGAGCATAAGAAAATTGTGTTCAACAAGTACCGTGATTTCAGTTGCATGGTGGACGAAATCGTGAACTTCGGCCACTCACCACATGATGACTGCGCTGACTCCCTGAATATCGTTGTTCAGGGGCTCATGAAACGCGGCAAACTCCAAGTTGAGTGGAACTAAACTAGATAAATGAACCAGTCTATTAACGACCGCTTCCGTCGAATCCTGGAGGCTGCCCGCAAGAAAGAGGGCACGGCTGGCGTCGACACGATGATTGTGAACAGTCATCTGTCGCAGATGAAGCTGTTCATGCTGCGTCAGGGACTGGAGTTCTATCCAGCTCAGGATACGTTTGGTTTCCGCAAGGACTTCGTCTCTGAGCTGATTACTGAGAACGAAATCGACACCCGTTTGGAAGGGATTGTCGATGACTTCTTGATTGATGGCAAGGGTCTGTTTTACTTCCGGCCGGTGCGCGACACCTACCGGATTATGTGGTTTAGCGCGGATAATTATCGGGCGTACTACGACGCCATGGGCCAGCTTGAAGAGATCGAGCTGATCTATAGCTTTAGTGTCCGCGAGTCGGTGAATAGCCCCATGCAGGGGCCTTCTGACCAGCAGGGCAACATGCGCTACGTGAAGCTGCGTGTGCGCAAGGATGAGATCAAGGAAACAATCACCAGCGAGAAGCCTTCATTTGATGCAAGCGCAGCCAACCTGGCTTTCGCAGCAAACAAGACTCGTACGCTGACCAACAGCCTCGGCTTTATTCCAGCCATTGAGGCGTTCAACAGCATGAAGTCCACTGGCATGGATGCCACTGGCGAGTTTGATTGGTTGGCTGATCAGATCGTGACCCACGACGATCTGGTCAAGAACATCCGGACCAACATCCACTTCTTCGGCAACCCGACTCTCGTCTCCAGTCGTCCGAAGCACGACCTCGTTGAGAGCGGTGGCGATGAGGACGGCATGCGTCCCACAATCAGCTCACAGGCTGGGTTCTACGCCGCTAACCGCCCCTCGACTCGGGTTAGTTCTCCCGTGATGGGTGGTGGCGGAGGAGGAGGGATGAAGGTCCCTCGTGTTATTGCCAATGTAGAGAGTACTGACCGTGCTGTCTACCTAACTCCTGACGCAGTTTCAGGAGATCAAAACCTTTATGCACGTCAATATCGCGAGGAGATTCGTACTGCACTTGGTGGTGTTGATGAACTTGGTATTACAGCAGGTGCGACTGCCTATGAGATCAAGTCTCTGTATGGACGTGCTGCAACTTCAGCAACCAGGCGCTGCCGTGGTCTTCTGACTTATGGCTTGTGCAAGCTGATTTCGCTGATCATCTTTAACGAAGAAAAGATTTTCCGCGAGTCATTTGCAGCTGCTATTGGATTGCAGAAGCCGGTAGCTCCGATGCGTGAGGATTTCCCTGACAGCCAAACCTTCTCGCTTGCTGTGCAGGATTTCCAGGGAATCTTGAAGCAATACGAAGGCGCCCTAGAAGATCAGATTCAATCTGCTGTTGCAGGTCGACAACTGCCTCCTGGCGTTGTTGGTCTTATACCGGATGGTGACCGGAAGATTGATTGGAGATGGAAAGGTCCCGTCTTTGAGGACGGCACAGAGGATATACTTAACTCAAGCATTGTTGTTAGAAACCTTCAGGAGCTCGGCGTTAACTCGATCGAGGCCCTGCGTTATCTCTTCCCTGATAAAACAGATGAAGAGAGAAGCGCAATGCTCAGTGGTTATCCATTCCGGATGGCTCAAGCCACGCAACAAAGCATTGGCACATTCCTGACGCTGATTGAAAACATGCGTCAGATCCCACACCCGCAAGCTCCCGACCTTCCGATGCTTGCGGATCCGAAGCTCGATCTCACTCCTTATGTGTATCGGGCCTACGAGTTCTTGAAGCGAGAGCTTACTTATGCAGGACAGTATTCAGACACCACCGGCGCCGGTGACCCCGCAGGCCTCGATCCCATCGAGCGTGCCCGCGCCGACGCAGGCCTACCAATCAGCACCGGCCCAGAGCGCCCAACCTTCGTACCAGATTCCTTCGGCGCCGCAAGCGGCTCCGGAGACCCCTCAGGCACCGGCGGCTCCTCAGGCCAACCCATGGCAGGAGGCATTCAACCGACTCAGCGACAGCCTGAGCGCGACGCGGACCTCCCAACCCCAGGCAGCCTACTCAACGCCGACCCCACAGGTGGCCCAGCAGGAGGCGTGGGCTTCGGCTCCGGCGGCGTACCAAGCGGCTCCTTCCGTATCGGGGCAGCCGACCTCAATTCCCCAAGCAACGCCGGCGTACTCCCAGGCCCCGACACAGGCGCCGAGCTACAGCAGCGAGCAGACCGCAGCCGCGAGCGACGAGTATCTCGCCAACGTAAGCGCAGAAAGTCTTGAAGTCCTTCAGCACTTCGGGGCCGAGGCGCCGGCTTTGTTGAACAGATATAGCTGCGTTGTCGAGGACGCTCTCCTCGCCCAGGCTCAGCAAACCGCTGACACCCTGGAGCAACTGGAGAAGATGAACATCGCCTTCGAGTCTTCCAAGAAGGTGATCGACGCAGCTGCTGAGGACAATGCTGCGTATCACGTCATGTTGACCGACCCCGACATGCTGTCGGCATACGTCAACGACTTCTTCGGTCCTGAGGGTCCCTACCCCGTCGAGACCGCTGAAGACCGCCTGGCAGCTGAAGTCGCCATGAACGAGGCACGCTTCCGCCCTGAAGCCGTGGCTCCTCAGCCTCAAGCTCAGGCTGAGTACCAGCGTCCTCAGATGGATATCCCCACCCCCGGCACCCAAGCCCCGGCTGGCGATCAGAACTTCTGGGAAAGCTTCTCGCAGCTGAGCGAGCGGAACCCCGGAGCCGCTTGGCAGATGCTGGCTCAGGCCGGCCCCGATGCTCTCCGCAGCAAGATCCTCGTTTCCGAGGGCTGATAGTCACACATACCGGCCCCGTTTATCGGGGCCTTTTCGCATGACAATGCTTCCTCCTGGGATGCGACATCCCGCCGTACAAGAGCTGAACAGCGCCCCCAACGCTCCTGCCCCAGGGCAGCAGCTGCAGGCCATGCAGCAAATGCAGAATGTCACTGCTCAGAACGAGTCAAGTGCAGCTGCAGGAAATGCTCAGCGCATTATGCAGTTTGCAACAGAGATGTCTGCCAATGCAAAAACTGCAGAAGAAAAAGCAAACCAAATGAAGATCGGCGCCAAGAGTGGCGTGATCATGAATGCAGGTGGCGGTGGTGCAAACCTTGCACTCCAGCAAGACCCGAACTTCCAAGAAGCTGCCAGGTATCTTGGGTTCCTATAAAACCCATAAAACTTGTTAGTTTGATGCCAGGGATCTGGCTGCAACAAAACAGTGCGTTTAGCTGGCAGCGATGAAATCTTTAGCCAGCTGTCAGCTACTAACGCGCAACAGAACTCAGCCAATCACGTCGAAAACGTAATCGAGCAGATCGAGTTGCTACGTGAAAAAGGCTTGGGTAGTGATGCCGCTATTCATCACGGGCTTAACATTTGGAACGGTAGAGAAGCCGCCGTGCAGCCATCCCCAAGATTCGCTGCAATTTACGGTGATGAGCCATCCTCAGACAACCAAGAAAGCGATCCAACTGATTGAGAGATTTGAAGGCGTAGAGGAAGACGCTTATCTAGATCAGGTGGGAGTAGCAACAATCGGTGCTGGGATGACGAAGTACCCAGACGGATCATTTGTGCGACTTGGTGATCACTGCTCCAAGCAGGTGTGCAGGGGTTACTTGGAGTCGATGATCGAAAACGAGTACATCCCAGCTCTTGCTGCGATCCCTGGCTGGACACGTCTAGGTCCAGCAAGACAGGCTGTGCTGATTAGCTTTGCATGGAATCTCGGCAAAAACTTTTATGGAGGAGATGGATTTGAGACCATCTCAAATGTGCTTGGGGACGGGGCTTACGACCCAGGCGTTTACAAGCAGATGCCCGGTGCACTTAGTCTTTATGTGACTGCAAATGGCAAAGTTCTTGAAGGTCTTAAGCGGAGAAGGAATGAAGAAGGCGAACTATGGATGTCGGAGGATGACGGGGTGACTGCATTTACTTGCGTTACCAGCACCTTCCTTAAAAAGGCTGCAATTCCATCAATTTATTTGTCAAACAATGGCCGGCAGGGCTTTGAAGCAAATGAATTTATCGAAGTTGTAGCAGTTGATGAAGTACCAGAAGACCCGCATGCATGGGTGACTCTCAAGGACAGCGGAGAGCGTTGGGCGATCTACTTGCCGCACTGGCAAGAGCAAAATGCAAAGTCGAGTCTGGATGTTTGGGAGAAGGTCGACTGGGATGATTTTTCCAGTCATGTCAGCAAGCACCTGACTGTTGGCCAGATCCTGCAATATGACGCCAGGCGAAAGCCTGAAGTTGGCAGTAAAGAGGAAGAAGAGTTATTCAACCTGGCTGGACAATTCGACTTGATCGTCGACGCATGGCAAGGCCCTCTCGGTGTCGTCAGTGGGTATCGCCCTGAGCCGATGAACACGAGGGTGGGCGGTGTCCCTGGCTCGTATCACACAAAGGGCATGGCGCTTGATATCTATCCGATCGGTGAATCAATCGGCTACTTCTATCAATGGATCAGCAGGCGCTGGAGTGGGGGCCTGGGCGATGGCCGCACCCGTGGCTTCGTTCATATCGACACACGAGGTGACGGGGAGTTCCACCCCAAAGCCGATGCCAAGCCCTGCTGTCTCTGGTCCTACGAATGAAAGAGAAAATCACCCTGACCCTGGAGCTGAGCGACGACGTCGTCACGCAGCTTGCTGCTTCGGTCGACTTTCACATCAAGATGTGGCCGGGCTACCCAGCTGCTGAGAAGGAAGAGCAGGAGCGCCTGTGGGCACTCCGCTCAATGCTTAAAACCGCAATGATGGAAATCGCATTCCATCGAAGCGACGATCAATCGCGCTGACGCCAGTCGTCGGTCTTGTCCTGCTTGAACCATGCGGCGATCTCTTCGACGGTGTTGAATCCGTCGACAATGTGATTAGAAGGGTCGGGATCGCCGATATCCATCTGATTCATGAAGTCGTCAAGACTGCCAGGAACCATGTCCGGGTTGCTTGCGATTCTGCGTGCTTTCCGCAGCATTTCAGCTGCACTTCGATTTGCTTTGCCAAGCTTTTCAGCCCAGATCATGTCGTCTAGCTTGACTTCCTCGCCATCTGCAATGCGCTTGCAAATGAACTCAAGTCGCAGGCGATATTGAGTTGAAAGCATGCTTTTTTCGTAATTTATCCAGTTATCAGCGACCTTGTCCGCGTAAAAGTTTTTTTCCTTTTTTCGGACGACTATGACGACCTTGTCCTTGCTTGGTCTTTTTGTGAACAGGATCCTTATGGGGCAGCCCCAGAAGGGAGGCTTTCATGCGTGCCATCAGACCACCCGCACAGCCATAGCGCCAATGTTGAACTGAACCGTGTCACCCAGTTCAACGTCCACACTGGAAGTCAGTGCACCAGAAGCCAAGAAGTTGCCACCAGAAGCAGCGTCCCAGACACCGAAATGAGTCACCGTCAGAGCGGTGGTATTAGTAGCGGAAGTCGTCAGCTGCACCACGCCAGTGTTGGTCACCTCGAAGCCACCACCACTAGCGCCTGCAACTGCGCTCAGAGTGGAAGTGGTGATAGCAGTACGGTTCGTGCTGTTGGTGATGCTGTTGGTCACATCACCAGAAGTACCTGCAGTCCCCGGATCAGAAGTATGAAGGGAGATGTAGACATTACTGAGCGCAGTTGGAAAGGGTGCACCTTTGACCCATCCAAGAACCTGCGTCGCAAAGTATTGCGAAAATGCCATGGACTTTCAAGATATTAGAGGAACGGATTTTGATCGAATTACTCAATCAAGGCCCATAACCGCCATACGGTGGCTGTGAACTAAGCGTAGCTACATTCGGCATTGTGCCACCGGAATGGCCGCTGATTTTGTGCGTCTCTTTGAGTCGACCACTAGGAAGCATGCGGCCAACTGCCACGCCAGACGGAATAACCAAGGTGCCGCGTGATCCGGATGACACGAGAGCCGGACCAGCTGGCTGCTTGATCCTGTCGAATGGAGGAATAGTTGCCTCGAAGGGTCCAGGCAGAGTGACAGCACCACGCATCTTGGCGATAGCGAAGCGGCCTGCAAGCGAGGCACTGACGATTGCTGCACCTTCGATGGCGGTAAAGCGAATCGCCTGAATCGTCACGCTGTATGGAACTGCTTGCCAGGTATTAGTTGTAACCGTGAAGTAATAGACCCCGGCAGGGAGAGAGGATACTGATTCTTCTTTGTCGGTATTGACAATTTCATTGTTGTAGGCAAAGCCGAAATCATTAACTTCAACAAGCTTTCGCTCAGAGTTCAGGACGTTGATACTGATGGACTGGTCGGTGTATTTATTGATTGGGTTCTTGGTGACCTTGATATCAGCAGGGCCAAGCGTTTCAAGCTTGAAGTAGATCGTCGAGGTGCCGGTCTGTGAGCCAATCTTTCCAGAGAACTTGCCAAGGAAGTTGTTGAGTTTGCCCAGGTCCCTCGATTGGTGGACGCTGTTGTACTCAACCAGCGCAGGCCGCAGGAACGATGGCGATGATGGACTACTTCCACCAACGGATGGAGGACGGCCTGTATCCCTGCCCCCAGTGATTGAAAGGCCGTCATTGCGAAGGCCGATCTGACGGAGAGTCTGGGTGAAGGAGTTGCCCGAAAAGTGGGCGATCAGGAAGCGAATGAACGTGGCATCGACTTCAACCAGATACGGAGTCGATGTCTGAAGGACAATGGCTTGGTGGGTCAGCCCTATAGAGCCGTATGTCGAGGCAAACGAGCCGTTCTGAGGATTGACGAAAAAGCCAAGCTCAGTGTTCGGGGTGCTGCCCGCAAAGACGTACGGGGTGACAGCGATACCAGGCCAGCCATAGCGGAGAGCCCTGACCTCGGTGATGTCTTCACCGGTAAGTGCGTACGCAGCTGACTCGGCGTGAAGGTGGAAACCCTTGCCGAGAGTTGGCGAGCTAACTGAGTAACCGAAGTTACCGGTGTCAACGTCGAGGAACTGTTGGTATAGGAACAGGAACTCGGTGAGGTTCGCCTCAAACCTCTTGCTAGTGACAAAGAGGGTTCGAGCAACTGCTGTTCCGTTAAGAGTCGTCTGGTACGGGACGACATCTTGGTGAATCGTTGGCTTGCCAGATCGCAGGTTGATAACTATGCCAACCTGTTCGCCATGCGATACGTGGTTAGTTGCAGGGATCCCCTTGTTGCTTGGCGCCCTATTGTCAGTGCTATTGAAGTTGTAATTCCTGTCTAGTAAGACAAGTCCGGGGCCAGTTTGATTTGGATCGTTCTGGTGAAGACTCGCCCTTACCTGTCCGACGGTGCCATTGTCGTTGTCAACCACATCTCTAGAGACGTTGACACCGACAAGCTTGCTCCCCTGCTGCACTTGGAGCTGAACAACGGTCCCAAAACGTATATTTGTTTTGTTGTTGAAGTGGGTAACCCTGTAACCATCGATATCTCTGACGTTTCGATAAACACCAACAGCCGTCCGATCTGAAAAAACCCAGCTGCCAACTGTTTCAGTATTTGTAAGAGCAAATTTATAGGCGACAGTTACGCCCATGGTCCCATCTTGAGAGACGAGAGTTGTCCAGCCTTCATTGGCCGGCACCAAAGGTGCTGTCTGACCTGTTGTATTGATCGCAAAAACAACGATGCAATCGAGCACTTGGTGGCTCGGCATCACTGCTGTATTTGCATCGGAGGCTACTGCCCCTACAAATGCAACGCTGCTCTTCTTTCGATAAACGATATTTGCGAACGACCGGTACTCCGGCCGTTCTGCATTTAACTTATGAGTTGCAATTAGGCTGCCACTTGCAGGCGTAGACGCGAAGGACGCAGTCGCGACCTGAAGAGACGACATGATTTACCTCGTATCAAGCAAGCGTCAGAGCGCCAGAGCTCTGGTCAAAGTCAATAGTCAGGCTTTCGCCGTTGTTCAGAGTGAGGTTTGCCCCGTAATCGAAGTAGCCGATTAGCGGATCAGCAGGTGCTGTCGGGGTGTCGTTGAAGAGATAGATGTAGCGGAACGGACCAACGGTGCCCGTTGAGCTGAGAGTCAGGTCAGCAAGAACCAGGCGGTAGGTGCCGGAGGACTGCTCGGAAGTTGTGGTGGTGACGTTGCGCGGGTCAGTGCCACTCAGGTCGGTGTAAGAGATCTGCGTGACATTCGCGAGAATGCAGTTAGCAGTCGACGTGGTGGGAGCGGTCGTCTCAGCACTAGGAGCAGTATTGCTAAGCGCCAGCACGAGCTGGTCACTGCCAAGGTTGTGAACACCTTCGCTGAGGTGCTCCACAAAACCGTTCAGTTTGTTGAATACGGCCATTAGACGGAGACCTTTTTATGAGTCTCAGTCTAAAGAAAAGAGCTCAGTGATTATACGTCGTAGATTCTGCACTCCTCATGATCAGGATGATCATCGCAAAAACGCAGGAAGCGTTGGCGCATCTTGGAATCTTCAGTCTGCTCAGACTCTTTCACCGGCTCAAAGAAGACATCTTCAGGCTTGACAGCCTTGACATCGTGCTTGAACTCACAGAAACCGTCTTTGCAATTCATGCCTTCTGACATCTGTTCCCCTCGCAAGGTTATTTATCAGTGTAAAAAGGCCAGGTGCCACCCCACATCGGCCAAATGCAAAGCGGATCAGTTGCCAGCCCACGGAAACTGCAAAAACCTGGACTCCTGGCTATTTCACACACGCCCCTGACGCAGTTCTTCTTCGGGGCTAATTCATCTTAGATCCGTTATTTGGTCTTGCGGACGAACTTATGGCGCATGGTGAGATGCGTTTGGGGGCGAATTGCTTTGAACAAATCCTTTGTTGATTCAGGGGTAAAGATCAACGTGGGGCTGCAAGTAAAGCCGTGATCGTTGCACCACTCGTAGATCGGGTGACATTGCTCCTTTGACAGCCCTGCCTTGATTCGCCCCTTTCTGCCATAGATCGATCCGCCGTCAGCCCAGAGCGCAGCCATGCCGGTGAGACCGCAGATGTCCATCACTGCAGGCGAGATGACCTTGCGATCTCTTGGATAGAGCAGTTCATAGGCGCGATACAAGCCCTCGCCCTGGAGGCGTAGGCGTTGCTTGTCGTAGAAGCCATCGGTCTCGACGACATCCCAGACAATGTCGACCTTTCCTTGGTGCGCCTTCTTGAGATGCCGCATCTGGCTTTGCAGGTAGCGGCTTTCGGTCTCAGTCCTGACAATCTCCAGCCAGGGCCTTCTCCGGATGCCCCTGAGACTGATCGATCCCTTGCCCAAGCAGTAGCTCAGTGCGTGCACTACGAATTGCGCTGACATCAGGGACGTCTCCCTTGAAAAGGTGGATGCGGGACTTGGGGGCGTAAGGCAGCAGAGCGCTCCTGATCTTGCTGGTCTGCCCCAGGTCGAAGACCAGTCGGGGCCTGGTGCGCCCATCAACGATTCGAGAGCTTGCACCGGTGAGCATCTCTAGCCAGTTCTGAATCCTGCCGGCCTCTACTCGTGTGGCACCCACGCGGCTCATGATCGCCGTGCCGTCCTTTTGGATGCGTGCGCCTTCTGCCCAGCACCATGCGGCGGCTTGTGCTCCAAGCAGATCAAGGGCTGTCTGCGTAATGCAGCGTTCGCCGCCTGGATACAGCAAGTTGTACAGCGGACGCAATTTATTAGAAGAAACGCGAAATCTCAGAACCTTGGTCCGCTTGCCGTTGGCTCGTGGCGTCGTGCAATAGGGAGTAATTTCGGCACGGCTAGGCACGAAAGTCTTGAATTCTGCGACCTTTTCCTCAAGGAAAGTTGCCTGTTTAGAGCCGGCCGTCAAGGTCAGCTGTACATAGCCCCCACCAGGACTGCGATATGGGACAAGGCTCCCGTCTACAAGCAGCAATCCGAGGAGCCCGCGAACATCCGAGGCGTCCAACAGTTTTCCCTACGAATTGCTCTTATAGTAGGGAAACGAAAGCCACTTATGGGCTTTCAGTTAACCACTCAGCTGAGGAGTTTGATATCCCATGTGGATTGATAATGACTTTCCTAAGCTGCTTGGTGCAGAGCTTTATCGTCCCCACCCCGGCTACATCGTTGAGATGGCAGTCGAGCCTGTGGTGGTTCACGATTTTGCAAAACAGCCCGGCCAAACTGTTCAATTAGACCGGTATCGTTTCTGGGGCAATCCTGGCACTAAGGACTCCCGTGAGCGTACCGCTGATCAGACCCTGGGCACTGCATCTAGCCGCTCTATTGTCAAGGACAAAATTCTTGTCACACTGAAGGAATATACGGGTCCTGCAGACCCGACCGACACCGGCGCTCCTTCAACTTTCAAGGTCGCGAGAGAGACACTTTTGACCGCCCAGCGACTGTTGCTGGACACGGGCAATTTGAATGTCTTCCACCAGTCAATCGGCAGTCTGACACTGCTAGACGACTATAGGCGCTGGCGAGATCGCGTATTTGCTGACGAACTTTTCAAGGCAGATGCGAACGGCCAAGCCGACGGAAATCAGGGTGGCTATTACTACCCCGGCGGCAAGGAACGCACCAGCCAGGCGACTGCTATCACCTATGGTGCTACCGAGTCAGCCAAGTTCGACGTCACTGACGACTTGATGACCGTCGTTAAGGACATGCGGAAGCGCAATGTTCCTACATTCAGCGACGGTTATTACCGGTGTATTGCGGATCCCACCGCAATGATGCATTTGCGCAGCAACAGCGCATTTAGGGAAATCGCGCGTTACGCAGGTAACGGCATGGTTAACCCTCTGCAGCCCGAGCAGGCTCCCAACGCCAACTTCTTCTATGGCATGGGTCCCGCTTACGGCCAAGCAGGATTTGTGAGTGGCCAGCCAGTGATGCCCACGGGCTTCCTGTTCGAGGGTGTGCGTTGGTTTGAATCAACCAACCTGCCTGAGAAGTCTCTGAACGTTTCCATCGGCGGTACGGCTAAAAGCTATCAGTCCGCTCCCATGCTTTTCTTCGGTCCTCAGGCCGTCGGCGTGGGCGTTGGTGGTAACAACGCACAGATCCTTCTTAACAACAACGACGACTTCTCACGATTCATCGTGATGATCTGGTCGCTGTTCGCTGGGTTTGAAATTTTGAATAAAGATTTCATCACAGTGGCCTACTCCTTTGTTTACGACTGATAGGAGTACTAACCAATGGCTAAGAAGATCTTTCCCGGTAACTGGGTTACCAACCTCAGCAGCTATCAGGGTCAGCCTGTGGTTGCTGTTCCTGGCCGCGTCTACTACCACAAGGTGGGTTACGCGCTGATCACCTCCACTGCTGCTAACAGCTGGGATGTGGTGATCCCCTCCCCCGATATGCGGGGAGACGACAAGGTCCGTGAAGACATCACCGGCCTGACCATCCCCCAGGGTGCAACCGTCTACAGCCTCGGCCTGCGTGTCTCTGACACCCGTAAGGACGTTGGCGTGGGCACCGCTACCTCCGGTCTGACCGGCGGCACCAACGGCGAGACCCTGCGTCTTGCCAGTGTTGCTACGGCTACTGCCGGTGGCGTCATCAGCGCTACCGCTGCAGGCACCAAGTCAGCTGACTTGACCGTTGCTAATAACACCATCGCCCCTGGTTCTTCCAAGTTCAGCTCTGCTTCAGGCGCAGAACTGACCGGTGCGCTCACCCTCAAGGTGTATCTCGCCACTTCTGCAGGTAACGTTGCTTCCAGCAACGACATTTCCTCCAGTGCCGTTGGCGGTACTCCCATCATCTGCGAGGTTTCTTACTACCTCGACGATGAAGTGGCCACCAAGGAAGACACCCGTATTCCTTATCGGGTTGAGTCCTGATATTCGGATTAGTTTCCCTACAATGAGAGCGACTGGGGCACCAGCCGCTCTCTTTTTTTGTCCATATGTCGCTGTACCAGAATCTGCAGAACGGCCAACTTGTTGAGTTCATTTCTCACCACGACAAAGACTATGCGATGGTGAAAAACTCAGCTGGCAACGTTCAATATGTAGCCCTGAAAGACCTCGTCAGCTACGAGCAGGGTAAAGGCCGGACCGGCAAAACCATTGAGCCCATTGGCGAGAAGGTCGTCGACGAGGACAAGATTCCTGAGTCTGTGATTCCTGTTGACACTCGCCTGAACGTCAACGTGGCTACGGCTGAGGCTCTCGCTAAGCACGTCAAAGGCATTGGTTACGCAACCGCCAAGAAGATTGTCGAGCTGCGCTTGTCTCTCCCTGGGGAGCGTTTCAAGAACCTCGATCAGCTGAAGAAGATTGGTCGTGTTGATTGGGACGAAGTGATCGCAGCCGATCTTATTTACGTCGGCTGATTCTCGTAGAATTGGTTCCAGGTCGCGAGTTATGTCTTGGAACTAAACGACTACGACAAAAGCCGTTGTCGTTTTCACCTGGGCTATAACGTCGGCGCGAATCTTCCTGCCGGCGATATAGCTCGGTTGGAAGAAGCAATGGCACGGATCCCGGATAGTTATTTCTATTCGAGAGTTCTGGAGCACCTTGATCGTTGCGACAAGGTGTTCAAGGTTTCACAGATCTTCCGATCAGAAACACAGCCACAGCCCAGCCGGGTCGAGCGCATTACGGGTGACACCGAACGCGCCATCTTCCAGTCGGAGCCGTTGAAAGCGGATCGCGACTACTGGGAGGTGTACCTGCGAGAAGCAGATCGACTAGCGCAGACCCTGTACGTGGCGAACTACCGCAGAGACGAAGTTCGCCGTTATGCGTACGACCGAGCTGGTGGCGAATACATCAATTCAATTCCTGGCCCGGCTGACACGGCTGTTGGCACTCGGATCGTCCAAGCCCAAGGCGCCATGCAATGGAGGTAATCAGTGGCTGAACAATGGCCCGGCAAGGCAAAAGCCAAGGCCGGCAATTTTTATACACTCCCTGACGGAAAGGTCAGGTTCTACGCCGGTGGTGATGAGTTCCGCGTCGGCGGAGTAGACAACCAAGGCATAACGAGGCTTGATACTGGTGCCTTGCTAAGTCAGTTCGTTCAAGGTCTGATGCCCAAAGAGGGCCGCCGCCGAAATTATGGCTCAGGCCTGGCCATGCATGACTTTGGTGGTCTGCCAGACAGGAAGGAGCCCGAGGCTGAAAAACCTGCACCTGAGCCACCTAGAACCGCTCCTGCTCAGAACATCGAGCCCATTGTCGATCGCGATGTCGCTCGAAATGAGGTGTACACGCAGATGATGCAGCAGTACGGAGGAGATACAAAGGAAGAGGCCTATGCCAATGCTCCTCGCCCCAATGAGGTCGGCTACTCGCAGCGTGCTGACATCCAGGCCTGGATGAAAGCAAATCCAGCGTTGGCAGAAAGTTTCATGGCCAAGCAGAGGGCAAAGGGCTTGGTCGACGAAACATCGACTGAGTTTGGTGGCGTCAGGCTGAAGCAGCCGAAGGGCAACAGCCTTGAGGACATTGATACCCGCAAGCAGGGTGCAATGGTGAACCCTGCTACTGGGCAGACCAATATCCAGGATGCTCAGGACTCGGTGAATCGCGTCAGAGCCCAGGAGATGGTTGATGTCATGCGGGGCGAATCGCAGGTCGAGGGCTTGGAGTTTGGAAACGTACCCGGTCAGCCTCGACTGATCAACCAAGCTTCGATGATCAGCAAGGGTGAGCAGGCTATTGGGGAGCAGGCGAAGAAAACAGAGGCGGCAATTCCTCTGTGGGACAAGAGCATGCAGCCCTACAGCGCAGGCTCAGATATTGGTATTGAGCCATCCCAGGTTTGGAACATGGCCAACATTGGCGAGCTACCTGTTTTTGGTGGCGGAAAACTGTTGTTCGGTCGTTACGCAGGTAAGTAATGTCAAAGCCAAGCCCTTCTAATCAAGACCCCCGCAAGCACCGCGAAGGTGAGAAGCGGTCATTTCGCTTCAACGAGTGGTACGAGAACAAGGACGCGCAACGCGCTGCCAGTAAGTACTTCACTGCTGAAAATACTGTTCCCAACAATCCAAACGTTCAGCAATCGTACGTGCCAAAGCGCAGCATGCACGATCCTGCCACTTCGGATGATGCGGATAACGTGTTCTATCGCAACCCTTATGGGGATGCTGAAAAGGTTGAGCAGGCGCAGGTTCCTCTTCTGACAAATGCCACCCAGTTCGGCAAATACTTTTCCGCTCCGGAAATCGACAAGAAGTTAGACAATGTCAACTTCATTGAGACTCGCGGTCCTGGCAGCGATATGTCTGAACCGCGTGGAATGAACACAGGATTCACCGGCTTTGGCGCAGGGCCACAGCGAGCCGCAAAGCGTCCAGAGAAGGCTTAATAGACCAATTAAACTTAATTAAACGGGAGTCGTACATTGGCAACCAGTAGTTCCAATAAGATGCCGCTGCTGGTTGACCGGCCGCTGCATTCATTCGCAACACTTGGTGGCGCGGCAGCGCTAACTACGGCGACTAATTTCAATACTCCAAGCGGCGGCGGCTGCGTGCTGCTTGTTGATTGTCTTACCAATGATGGTGCTGTCGTTGACAGCATCTCTGTCATTGCAAATGAGGCGAGCACAACACAATCAACAGTGCTGGTGTTCCTGAGTATTGCTGCATCTGCTGCATCAATTACATCTGCAAACACGGTTTGCGTGGCAAGCCAGGCAATTAGCTCGACAGCGGCTGGAGATCGGACCAACATTCCGCTGCCACCGCTGAGCATCCCAGTGCCGAACCTGGGGGCCATGACTTCACCCAGCGAGACAGATAAAAAGAGCACTGGCCTGTATGTGCCATCTGGTGCAGTGCTTTATGTCGGGGTGAGCGCAGCGCTGACGAACCCTAGTTCTTCGACTCGCGTGCACTGCTTTGCTCAGGGAGGATTCTTCTAATCATGAGCGAAAGAAACGCACGACACATACGGAATTATTACCAGACTTTTCTCGGTAGAGCGCCAGATGCGGGCGGTTTCAGCGGCTATATGGCGCAAGCGGCCAAAGGTCGCAGCCTCAGCGATATCAGGAAAGAAATTGCGACCTCTCAGGAAGCAAAGGATAATGTCAAGCGGGCAGCCGCAGCAAGACAACAGGCTGCAGCCTCCGCAGCGGCAGTCTCTGGCCTGCAAAGCCAAATCAGCGGATATCAAAGCCGGATTGCGGACTACGAGTCCCGAATGCAGGACTACAACAACCGCATTTCAGGTCTCCAGAATCAATATCAAAACGCTTTGGGCCAGGTTCAGTCCTGGACAAACAAGGCAAATGAGTTTCAAGCGCAAGCAGCTGATTGGGAAGATCAGTTCAATAAGCGAACAACTGAGTTCGAGGCAGCGCAAGCTGAGGCTCAGATGTACCGCGACCAGGCTGTTGGTGCGCAGCTGCGTGCTCTGAGGTCTGGCGCAACTGCTGGAGGCGGTAATCAAACACAAGGAGGAGGAAGCCTCACTGGCGGTCGCCAAAGCACTCAGCGATACGACGACAAGGCCATCGAGGTCGAAAAGAACATCAAGGCAGAAAGCGGCGCCCTTTCAACCAAGGGGCCAGTCGTGCAGAAGATCAATACGGCTAATCGCCGGCAAACAGGCCCGCAAGGTGCGCCTAACCAAAACCTTGCATCAGGCGCCGGCAGGGGCGGCTACTACGCATCGAGGTTTGGCTAATGTCTGAAATTTGGAATCGATTTAAGAGGTCTTGGAACGACGGCAAGGAAGGCTTCGGCAGGCACTCATATGCCGCAGCGAGGGCGGCTGGATTTTCTAATGCTGAAATCCAGGCGCAAACAGGCGGCTATCGCGTAGGCCGTCGTGCAAGAGACATGATCGGCGCTGGTATCCAGGCCGAACAGCGTTCATCTACTGCAGTAAGCAACGCTAGGAATGAAGCTGCGCAGTACAAAAGTCAGCTCGACAGCTATAAGAATCAACTCAACAGTTATCAAAACCAAGTCAGCTCTCTGACCAATCAGTATCAAAGCCAGCTTCAGGCGACCCAAGAGGCTCAGAAATCCGCTGATGAGTTTCAGGCCAAGTTCCAAAAAGCGTCTACTGATTACGAACAAGCCAGGCAGGAAGCAGACCAGTACCGCGAGCAAGCTGTTGGCCAGCAGCTGCGTGCCATCCGTAGTGGTGCAACTGCGACCGGTGGTAATGAGCGAGTTGGTGGCGTCGGCGGCCTAACCGGAGGTCGTCAGGCATTCAGCGGATCTGACATGGACAAAGAGTCAGACATCACCAAAGCGGCAAAAGCTGAAGGCGGCCTTACCGACAGCGTGCTTAGCAACAAAGGGCCTGTTGTCGAACGGATGAATACGGCTGATCAACGGCAGACGGCAAGCCGCCGCGCACCGAACTCAGGACTTGCGCGTGGAGCAGGAACAAGCAGCTACTACGCCTCACGTTTTAACTAATCATGGATCTTCGCTCTTTCCGAGGCCCAAACGCTGATCCCAATCGCCCTAATGCTCTTGGGGCAAAGGCCATTGCTCGTGCTCGCGCAGCGGGCTACTCGGATGCGCAAATCCAGAGTGCGATGCAGTCTCAAGGGGTGACAGCAAGCGCTCAAGCCAATCAGCAATTGGGTACAGCTTTTAGTCAAAGCAATGGACCCAGAGCATCGGCACAGGCGCAGCAGGCCACGCAAGCTCCTGCCGTAGCAGGTCGATACTTCGACCCCACCCAGTATTCGGCTGATCCCAATGACTACATGGGTGCTGGCAAGTTCGGTCCAGGAGCACTTGACAGGGCCAGGAAGGCTGGATTCACTGACGCTCAAATCCGGAGCACTCTTGCTGGAGCCGGCGTTGAAATTGGACCAGGCGCAGCTGATGCGCTTGGTGTCATGGCTGGTAAGACGTTTTATACGGGGCCAGATGGAAGCCTGAGGCCTGATGGCGTGCAACGGAGTTACACCGGGCAAGCCGGTAAGCGCGATAGCCGCCCCGTCCTTTTGCCAAAGGGGGCCTATGACTACGCGCAGGGCAAGGCTTTTGATCAGAACTATGTGTTCGCAGCAGGCGGTAAGAACGATGCGGATATTGCCAACCTGTTCCTGAGGAGCGATTACAAGCAGGGTGGTGACTATGGAACTCACGCAGAGCCTGACTGGGAAAAGTATGTAGGCGAAAACGGCTACATGAGTGCCTTCCCGGCAATGGATGCTCAAGGGAAGGCGATCCCTGGAACTGATGAAACACCCCCGGAATACAGGTATCAGCAGAGATTCCAGGAGAGCGTTGCTTCTGGCGGCGGCACCTCGATGGCTGAATCTGTCGGCTCACAAGGGCAGATCGGCGGTGGTGTAAAAGCAACTGCAGAAGATCCAACCTCAGAAGCCCCGGCACCTGGGGAT
>CENO01045862.1_pt1 | contig 22849 bp, 25 predicted proteins | sample 530271 | NCBI WGS metagenome assembly CENO01 (sample SAMEA2619857, study PRJEB7988) | marine metagenome | biome: marine biome (ENVO:00000447); feature: surface water layer (ENVO:00002042); material: "saline water (ENVO:00002010), including plankton (ENVO:xxxxxxxx)" | depth 5 m | reverse complement strand
ATCTTGTATTTTAAGAGGTGATAATAGTATTGGAGAATTTTATTCAATCGCCGTGACCAATAACTATCAACAAGCAGACACGGGTACCAAGATGATTCATATAGGAAAAAACACAAAGAGTACCATTATTTCCAAAGGTATTTCTGCTGGAAAATCACAAAATAGCTACAGGGGACTTGTTCAAATCGGTAAAAGAGCATCTAATGCAAGGAACTTTTCTCAATGTGATTCCCTTCTAATGGGGAATAATTGTGGAGCACACACGTTCCCATACATTGAAGCAAAAAATAAATCAGCTCAAATCGAACATGAAGCGACAACAAGTAAAATCGGTGAAGATCAAATCTTTTATTGTAACCAAAGAGGAATTGATACAGAGAAGGCTATCGCATTAATTGTTAATGGATTTAGTAAAGAAGTTCTAAACAAACTGCCAATGGAATTTGCTGTTGAAGCACAAAAATTATTAGAGATATCTTTGGAAGGTTCCGTTGGTTAAAAATTTTTTTTATGTTAAAAATCGAAAATTTACATGTTAGTATTGATGATAAAGAAATTCTTAAGGGATTATCATTAGATGTTAAGCCCGGTGAAATTCATGCTATAATGGGGCCAAATGGTTCTGGAAAGAGTACTCTTTCATCTGTCATCGCAGGTAGTGAAGACTATGAAATTGTTAAAGGAAATATTTTTTATAATGATGAAAATATTGAAGATCTTTCAGCAGAAGAAAGAGCAAATAAGGGAATTTTTATGTCATTTCAGTATCCTGTTGAAATACCAGGAATTACCGTAACAAACTTTATCAAAACAGCCATTAATTCAAACCTAAAAGCTAGAGGTGAAAAAGAAATGCCTGCTGGAGATATGTTAAAAAAAATTAGAGAAAAATCAAAGTTATTGGAAATTGATTCAAAATTTCTGTCTAGGTCTTTGAATGAAGGATTCTCAGGTGGAGAGAAGAAAAGAAATGAAATTTTCCAGATGGCAATGTTAGAGCCTAGTCTAGCAATACTTGATGAGACTGACTCTGGTCTCGACATTGATGCTTTAAAAATTGTTGCAAATGGTGTGAATAAACTTAAAAATGACAATAATGCTATCATAATAATTACACATTATCAAAGACTTTTAGACTATATTCTGCCAGACTTCGTACATGTTCTTCAAGACGGAAAAATCACAAAATCTGGAGATAAATCTTTAGCTCTTGAGCTGGAAGAAAAAGGCTATGATTGGATTTAATTTTTAATATGTCACTAAAAGAAAAACTTGTTTCCTCATTCTTAGCATTTGAACTTGACACAAACATAATGTCAAATGTTCATAAAATAAGATCACAATCGATAAAAGAATTTGAAAAAATTGGATTTCCAAATTCAAAAGATGAATATTGGAAATATACTCCGGTCAAAAAAATTTTAAATGAAAAACTGACTTTATTTAATAAGAAAAGATACCTCATTGAATTTGATAAGGTAAAAGACTTCTTTTTAAATGGAATTGAATCTTACAAACTTGTTTTTATAGATGGAATGTTTGATCCTCTTTGGTCGGACACAACTCACGAAGAAGCCGATGTTTGTATTTTATCTTCTGTTCTAGAAAAAGAAAAATATAATGATGTTATTTCTAAATACTACAATAAGCTAGTAAATAGTAAAGAGTCATTCAGTCTTTTAAATAGTTCATTTTCAAAAGAAGGTGCATATGTTCACGTACCAAAAAATGTAGTTCTTGATAAACCTGTTGAAATTGTTCATATAAATTCAGGTGGTGAATCATCTTTAATGCTTCAGCCAAGAAGTTTAGTAGTTCTTGAAAAGAATTCAAAGGCCCAAATAATTGAGAGTCACTATTCTTTAACAGGGAATAAAGAATCATCTGTAAATAACGCAGATGACTTTATTAATCCCTTAACTAACTCTTTAACTGAAATTCATATCAATGAAAATTCAAACCTAGATTATTACAAAATCCAAAATGATGTTGAAACTTCATCGATTATTGATAACACTTACATTGATCAAAAAAGCAATAGTGAAGTAAGTTGTCATACATTTTCTTTTGGAGGTAATATTGTTCGTAATAATTTAAATTTTTATCAAAACGGAACTAATGTTAATTCCATTCTAAAGGGTGTTACAATCCTTGGCACTAATCAACATACAGATCATCATACATTGGTTCATCATGCAAACCCAAATTGTGAAAGCTATCAAGAGTATAAAGGAATTTATGATGATAAGTCTACTGGAGTATTCAATGGCCGAGTGGTGGTAGATAAAATTGCTCAAAAAATTAATGCTTTTCAACAAAATAACAATCTTATAATTGGTGATAACGCGACAGTAAATACTAAACCTCAACTTGAAATATTTGCTGACGATGTGAAATGCTCACACGGATGTACAATAGGACAACTTGATAATGAAGCTCTATTTTATTTAAAAGCAAGGGGAATCAATGAAAATGATGCAAAAGGACTTCTTACATATGCATTTGCAAATAATGTTTTGGAAAATGTGAAGATGCAAGTTTTAAAATCGAAAATAAAAAAGATTATCGCTGATAAGATTGGTGTTAATCTTGGCTTTGAGTTATGAACCTAAGTTTTGATGTCGAAAAAATTAGACAAGATTTTCCAATCTTGTCAAAGAAAATCAATAACAAGCCTTTGATCTATTTTGACAATGCTGCTACATCTCAAACCCCAACTTGTGTGATTGATTGCATCAAAGATTATTATGAGAAATATAACTCTAACATTCATAGAGGGGTACATTCATTAAGTGATGAGGCCACTAGTGCTTATGAAGATGCAAGGAACAAGGTAAAAGATCATTTTAATATAAAATACAGCGAAGAAGTAATTTTTACATCCGGCACAACTCACTCAATAAATATTGTTTCCAATGGGTTTAGTAAAATATTAACAAAAGATGATGAGATTATTGTCTCAGGACTTGAACATCATTCCAACATTGTCCCGTGGCAAATGATGATCGAATCTAGTGGAGCGAAATTAAAAGTTATTCCGCTAATGGAAAATGGAGAATTAGATATGGATGAGTTTGCAAATATCCTTTCACTCAAAACAAAAATTGTTTTCTTAAATCATGTTTCTAATGCTTTGGGGCTAATAAATCCTATTGAGAAAATAATAAATATGTCTCATGAAAAAGGAGCATATGTTTTAATTGATGGTGCACAAAGTGCTGCTCATTTCAAAATTGATTTACAAAAACTAAATGTTGATTTTTTTACAGCTTCAGCTCACAAACTTTGTGGGCCAACTGGTGTTGGATTTCTATATGGTAAAAAAGAATTATTGCATAGGATGGATCCACTAATGGGTGGAGGGGAAATGATTTCAGATGTGACTTTTTCAAAAACAACGTATGCAGATCTTCCTCACAAATTTGAAGCAGGAACCCCAAATATTTCAGGTGTTATCGCATTTGGTAGAGCATTGGATTATTTGAACGAAATAGGATTAGAAAAAATAGAAAATTATGAAAATGATTTGCTCGATTACGCAAATTCTAAACTTAAGCAAATAGAGGGCCTAAAAATTTATGGTGAATCTAAAAATAAAACCTCTGTGATATCATTTAATATTGAAGGCATTCATTCATACGACATTGGGGCTCTATTGGATAAATTCGGTATTGCTGTTAGAACAGGACAGCATTGTGCTCAACCAATAATGGATCATTTTGGTGTAGATGGCACAGTAAGGGCATCTTTTTCGTTTATCAATACTTTTCAAGAGATAGATGACCTCTTCGACGCATTGAAGAAAGTAAAATCTATGTTAAGTTAATTTATAACTTTATACCATGACCATTGAAAATGCTCAAAAAGATATAATTGATAATTTTTTATTTTTTGATGATTGGACCCAAAAGTATGAGTACATCATTGAGTTGTCCAAGGATTTAGAATTTATGAGCGAGAATCTAAAAAATGAAGATAATTTAATAAAGGGGTGTCAGAGTAAAGTATGGTTACATGCTGAAATGGTTAATGGAAAAATTAACTTTTTAGCTGATAGCGAGGCAATAATTACAAAAGGTATAATCTCTATTCTATTGAATGTTTTTAATAATAGAAAGCCTCAGGAAATACTTGATTCCGATATGGGCTTTATTGAAAAAATAGGATTAAAAGAGCACCTATCACCTAATAGAGCAAATGGCTTGTCTTCAATGTATAAACAAATTAAATTTTATGCCCTTGCCTTTAGTAAATCCTAAATTATGACTGAGAAAATTGACCCAAAAAAACTAGGTGACCAAGTTGTAAAAGTTTTAAAAACTGTTTATGATCCCGAAATACCAGTTGATATATATGAACTTGGATTAATCTATGATGTCTTTCTAAATGAGAGTAATGATGTTAAGGTTTTAATGACATTAACTACTCCTAATTGCCCAGTTGCAGACTCACTTCCAGAGGAAGTAAAAAATAAGATTAAAGAAATTCCCCAAGTAAATGAAGTTGAGATTGAAATGACTTTTGATCCACCATGGTCTAAAGACCTGATGAGTGAAGAAGCAAAATTAGAACTTGGTTTTTTATAAATGACGTTTGAAATAAAAAATAGGATTTCTGAAAGTAAGCTTATAACCATTGACTTTAATGACTTTATTACAGATTTTTCATTTGAAAATTTCGATATTAAACCATGGCTAAAAGATGGCCTGGTCCTAATTGAGAAAGATTTTAGACAAAAAGTAAAAGGATTTAATTGGACTAATCTGAAAGGTAAAAAAGTATCAATTATCTGTTCAAATTCAGCCATTATTCCTGATTGGGCATTTATGTTAGTAAGTTCTGAATTGACCAAGGCGGGTGTAGATAACTTTATTGGAGATGAAAAATCTTATAAGGAGTATTTGATAAATGAAAAAATTACAAATTTTGATTTGGATTCTGTTTCTAATAAGCCTATTATAATTAAAGGATGTGCTGATGAGCAGTTTAATAAATTTATTTATTCACAATTAATTCAAAAAATTCAAGGTGTTGTTTCAAGTATAATGTATGGTGAAGCGTGCTCATCAGTTCCGATTTTTAAAAAAAAATGAGAGTTTTAAGTTTTCTTTTACTAATTAGCTTAACTCTTAACTCCTATTCACAAGAAAAAATAACTGACTCAATAAATACAAATTGGGAAAAATCAGGAAAATTTACGTTTCTGGGTAACCAATCTAGCTATAGTTATTGGACAGCAGGTGGACAGACCAGTGTTTCGGGAACTATAAAAATTAATTATGATTTAAATTATGAGAACAACGGGTGGAATTGGGATACAAAGATTATAACTGCATATGGACTAAACAGCAACGGAGGAAGTAAGTTTTTAAAAAAGACGGATGATAAATTAGAAATTAACTCATTAATTGGTAAAAAATTTTCATCATCCAACATTGGTGACCTAAGCTATTCCAGCTTCATAAATTTTAAAACGCAATGGACAAAAGGTTATCGGTTTAGGACTGCCTCAAGCGGAGAAGAGGAAAGAATTGAAAGAACTAGATTTTTATCACCGGGCTATTTCCAAATTGGTGTTGGATTATACTGGAAAAAAAATAAAGATTTTTGGGTGAACTTTGCACCAATAACGGGCAGGCTGATTGTGGTAAATAAATTTTTTACTGAAAAATTGAATGAAGGTCAAGAATATTTTGGTGTAAAAAAAGGATCTACGAGTAGATTTGAACTTGGATCGTCAATTCGGTCTTATTATAAGTTTGAATTTCTTGAAAATGTATTTATAACAAACCGATTAAGTCTGTATTCAGATTATCTTGAAAATCCAGAAAATATTGACTTAGACTACACAATCAATACCTCCCTCAAGGTAAATAAATATTTGACCACAGATTTAATATTACAATTTATTTATGATAATAATGCAGTCAAAAGACTTCAAGTTAGGCAGGTAATGGGCATTGGTTTGAGCTTGAACTTTTAGCTCTCAATTTTTGGATAGAGGTAATTATTATATGGAAATCTTTTTTCATGAATTTTACTGACTTTTTCATATAAAGTATTTTTTAAAAAATCAAAATTCAATTTTTCTATAGCAGAAATATAAATCTTGGTTTTACTGTTTTTCAAGGGCATATTTTTTAATTTATCAACTTTGTTAAAAACAATTATGGTCTCTTTATCTCCACAATTGATTTCATTTAAAATGACATCAACCGAATCAATATGTTGTTGATAGTTTGGGTGTGATACATCAACAATGTGTAACAATATGTCTGACTCTTCAATTTCAGACAATGTGCTTTTAAAGGACTCTATGAGCTGTGTTGGAAGCTTTCTTATAAAACCAACAGTATCCGATAGTAAAAAAGGTAAATTTTCAATAACAACCTTCCGAACTGTTGTATCTAATGTTGCAAATAGTTTATCTTCAGCAAAAACCTTTGACTTAGAAATTTGATTCATTATGGTTGATTTCCCAACATTCGTGTAACCTACTAACGCTACCCTAACCAATTTTCCTCTATTTCCTCTTTGCACAGACATCTGCTTATCGATAGTCGATAACTTTTTCTTTAATAGTGATACCTTATCGCGTACAATCCTTCTATCTGTTTCAATTTCTGTTTCACCTGGCCCCCTCATTCCTATACCACCTTTTTGTCTTTCTAAGTGTGTCCACAGACCTTTTAGTCGTGGCATTAAATATTCGTATTGGGCCAATTGAACTTGAGTTTTGGCGTAACTGGTTTTAGCTCTTTGAGCGAAAATATCAAGAATTAGTCCTGTTCTATCTATTATTTTACAACGAAAAATCTTCTCTAAATTTAATTGCTGACTAGGTGATAACTCATCGTCAAAGATTACCGAACTAATATCATTATTTTTTATAAAAAACTGAATTTCTTGGATTTTCCCAGATCCAATAAATGTTTTTGGATTTGGTTTCTCTAACTTTTGAATAAACCGTCTTAAAACTTTTCCACCAGCTGTTTCAGCAAGAAAACACAACTCATCTAAAAATTCATTTACAATTACTGCAGAACCATTATTAATAACAGCCCCAACAACAATTGAATTTTCATAAAAAATTTTCTTATTCTCTATCAAATTTCAGGGTTGAAGTACTTTAAAGTTAACTCAGAGTTAGTAAAGTCTAAATAGGAGTAATGATTAAACCAATCCCCACAATTATAGTATTCTGAATTATTTCCAAGATTTATTTTTAAGGGCAGGTGACGATGACCGAAGACAAAATAATTATAATGATCGGACTTTAATATTTTTTTACAATAATTAAAGAGTAATTCTTTTTCGTTACTTTCAAATTTTATTTCCTTTCCCGAGATAACACTATTTCTTCTAGACAGGTATTCTCCAATTCTAATTGATATATCAGGATGAATACATGAAAACAGAAATTTGAAAAATGAGTTTCTAAAAATCAATTTTAAAAATTTATAACCATAATCACCTGACCCTAAACCATCTCCATGACCAACAAAAAATTTTTTTGAATTTATTTTAAACTTTTTGGGCTCAAAAAAAACATCGATACCAAGTTCCTTTTTAAAATAATTTCTCATCCATGCATCATGATTGCCAACAAAAAAATAAATTTTAACACCTGCGTCTGTTAGCTCTGCCAACTTTCCAAAGAGTCTGGTATAACCCTTTGGAACTACTTTTTTAAACTCAAACCAAAAATCAAATAAATCGCCAAGCAAGAAAATTACTTGTGCATCATTCTTTATAGTATCCAACCATTTAATAAATATTTTTTCTCTTTTTGAGGATTTTACTTTTCCAGGTAGTCCAAGGTGGTTGTCTGATGAAAAATAGATTTTTTTATTTTCTTGTAAGGTAATTGTCTCCATTTATATAGTACAAAAATAAACAATCAGTTATAACAACTTTTCATAACAGTTAAACGGCATGTCACTTTGATCTCTAAAATAAATTTTACCTAATTTTTTATATCCAAGCTTAGAATACAAATAATTATTTTTTTTGTTTAAACTAAATGTGTCGAGCCTTACAGACAGACAACCATTTTCTTTTGCATAATTTTCAATATAATCCATAACATATTTTGCAAAACCTTGTCCTTGGTAGTCGGGGTGAATTGCAAGTCTGTGCAGATAAATATTTTTTTTTGATGAGGTTTCCCAAACAATCTGTTTGTAAAACTCGTCCATTTCAAAAGAGGCGCAAACACAACCTATAATTTTATTTTCAAGTTTTAGCACAAATAGATCATTGTTATTTATATCATCAATAAATGATTGTTTTGTTGGATATTTATCGTTCCACTGAAAAATACCATTATCAATCATGTGTCTTGTGCAGGCCTTAATAATTTTCATTATCAAGTCAATTTGATCAATTGAAGCAAGTTCAATGTTTTTCATAATGTTAAGATACTTATTTGATTGCAGAAATTATTGGACTTCCTGTTGATAATGCAGTAAAATTGATTCCTAAAATTACAGACAAAGTGGGGGCAATATCTCTAACATAAATTTTTTTATTAGATGAACCATTTCTAATTCCTTTTCCATATAATATCAGAGGAACATGTGTATCATAGGTCCTGCCAGTACCGTGATTGGAAGCGCTTGAAGACTTTTTATGCCATAAAGGTTTTAAAAAGAATGCTAAATCACCCCTCAAGTCTGGATGACTGTTGTAATAGATCATATTTATTCCATAATCTTCTGAATAAGAGACTGCTTCATCTAATTGATCAAAATCATAAACATCATATACCCAAGGTTCTTTTTTTAGTTCATTTTTAATCAGTACTTTAATTTCATCATATGAATACCCTGACTCATCAATTCTATCTTTATTTAAATACACATTGTAATTTGAAACATCTTTAATATATTTTTTAAGCTCCTCATTGAAAACATTCATTGAGTATAACTGATTAAATGGTACTTTATTTTCGGATAAATAAGACGGTACATGAGTAATGCCATGGTCAGATGTTAAGTAGACGATATAATTTTTTTCACCAACGTTTTTATCTAGGTAATTGAGGATATCTTCAATATTTTTATCAAGTCTAATATACATATCCAAAACCTCAACGGAATTTGATCCAAACCTGTGTCCAAGATGGTCTGTGGATGAAAATCCAATATGAAGAAAATCTGTTATTTCATCTTTGCCTAAATTTTCATACTCGATAGCATTTAATGCAAAATCCTTTATAATATCATTACCATATGGTGAATACTTTATAACATCATAATTAATTGTACCATTTTTAGTTTTAGATATTTTTTTTAAATCATAAGGAAATGTTGAGTTATTTTTACCAAGATATTTTATTTCATGTTCGTTCAAATCAGGGCCACTTTCATCGTATAGTTTAATATCATAATAAGTATCCCATTTCGAAATATATTTTTGAATATTTTTTCTTTCATTAAATCGTTTAACCCATTCAGGAAGTTCATTCATATAATATGAGCTTGTAATAAACTTGCCTTCATTTTTTGCATTAAACCAGTAGGACATCTCTGAGGTATGTCCTCCTGACAATACAGCTGATCTATCTTTTAAGGCAACACTAAATGTTTTTGCTTTGAAGTTTGATGAGATTCTATTTTCATCTGAGATTGTTGTTGTTTGTAAGTTTTTCGGAGATTTTTGACCTTCATCTGACAAAGTTCCAACCGACTTTTGTAAAAAATCATCGACACAATATATTTCTTTGCTTAATGAGGGATTGAACCATTCATTTCCAATAATTCCATGATAATTTGGCGTTGTTCCTGTCACTACTGTTGCATGTCCAGGAGCTGTTGATGTAACAGCATAACTATAATGCGCATTCTTTGCATTGAAACCTTGATTTACAAGTTTTTTAAAGCCATTATCCCCATATTTATTCCAGAACTTTGGGATGTACTCATATTTCATCTGATCAACAACAATTCCTACAACAAGTCTTGGTTTTTCATATATTTTATGTTCTGATTGCGCTGAAATGTAGATAGAGAAAAGGAGAATAAATCTGAAATATGTATTCAAAGTTTTTTTTGCATATATAGGAAAAATATGCATTAGATGGAACTTTTTTTCTTTATAAAAAAGTTAAAATTAATCTCTAGAATTGATTTTCGCTAAAAGTCTTAGAATCTCCAAATACAACCACACAAGAGTAACCATAAGACCAAAAGCTGCATACCACTCCATGTACTTGGGAGCTCCATTTTCTGATGCCTCCTCAATAAAATCAAAGTCCAAAACCAAATTTAAACTTGCAATTAAGATAACAATTAGAGAAAAAATAATACTAAACATTGAACCATTGGCTGGGTTAAGCAAAGTCAAATCCATTCCGAAAAAACTGCCAATGAAGGAGATTAAGTATATCAAAACTATACCTCCTGTAGCAGCAACAACACCAAGTTTAAAATTCTCTGTAGGTTTTATTAAACCTGATCTATAGGCCATAAGCAATGACAATAATATTAATGCTGTCAAACTTACAGCGTTGAGAACAATACCTTCAAACTGCTGAGCATACATATATGAAACACCACCTAGGGCTAAACCCTCAAATATTGCATATAATGGAGCGGTGATTGGAGCAGATTTCTTATTAAATATTGTAATTAATGCTGTGATGAAACCTGCAAAAAAACCTCCTATCATTAATGTTGGGGATGTAGCTGTGTATGAGTAATAACCTGCAATAATTAACAAAAACAAAGAAATTGCTGTTTTATCAACAGTTCCCTTGATGGTCATTGTCTGATTTTTGACAAAAGAATTTGTACTGGTTCGTTGCAGATTTTTAAAGGTATTTTTGTTTAAAGCTGGATTTCCTGACCTAAACGATAAATGTCTTGGCATATTTTAATTTTTTTTAGTTGTTTTTTATGTTATAATTTTGGTAACAATGAAAAACTTTATTTTTATTTTTTTTCTAGTTATAATCAACAACTATGCCCAAAACTCAACAGCTGAAATAGAAACTTTTCCAATATTTCGTGTTTGTGAATTGCTCCCAGATAAATTTCATAAAGATTGCTTTAATGAAACAGTTGACGAGCATATTCAAAACAACTTTAATTATCCAAAACAGGCATGGGATAATGATATAGAGGCAATAGTAAAAGTAAAGTTTGACATTGATATTAATGGTAATATAACCAATGTGATTCCAAATTCGAGTGTGGTTGGAGTTAGTTTTTTTGAGAGAGAATCACTAAATCTTGCCAAAAAACTATTTAATGATTCCGCAAGAAAAGTTATTGAATCACTACCAAATGCGATTCCTGCTAAAAAGGATAATATTGCTGTAAAGAAAACTTTTTTGGTTTCTATTAAATACCAAATTCCAAGAGAGTTGGGCTTTGATGAGGTTGAAGTACCACCACTATTTAAAGATTGTGAAGATAAAGAAAATAAAAAGTTGTGTTTTATAAAATTTATTGAAGATCACATCGTTAAGAACTTCAAATATCCAAAGCGTGCAATAAAAAAAGGGGAGGAAGGAGATGTATTTATACAATTTGATATGACATCTAACGGATTATACACAAACTATAGAACAATTGGTGAGAGTAGAATTTTAGAAGATGAAGCCTACAGAATTATGATCAAATTACCTTCTTTTGAACCTGCAAAGTACAAGGAAAAATACGTTACTACATCTTATGGTACAACAATCTCATTTAAATTAAATCAGTGAAAAAATTAAGCAAAAGTGAAGTTGAAAAAAAACTAAAATTATTATCTAAAAATTGGGTATTAAAGGATAATATACTTTTTGCAAAGTTTAAGTTTATAACTTTTGATGATGCGTTTGATTTTATGAAAATAGTTTCTGAAAAATGTAAAGATTTGAATCACCATCCAAAATGGACAAATGTTTATAACCAAATTGATGTTGAATTATTTACGCATGATTTGGGGGGGTTATCTCATTCTGATTTTGAGTTAGCATGCTTCATGGATTTGAGTTTTTCACCTTATTCTCAATAATTACCTATTTTTGTCTAGCAAATGGAAAATCTAGAGTTTTTAAGTACAGAGTTTTTTGGAAATACCCTAAAGAATTACATTATATCAATTTCAATTATTGTATTTGGTATTATCTTCAAAGGGCTAATAAGTTCTTACATTAGAAAATTCTTATTTAAAATTGTCGGTAACAGCAATAATAAAGAGGGTAAATCTGAATTTGATAACCTTCTTAAAAAACCAATTACTTATTTTCTTTTTCTAGTCATAATCTACATGGCATTTAATATGTTGAGCATTCCTGATTCATTGGGCCTTGTAAGTGCTGATGAATTTGGATTACGAATGATATTTGAAAAGGGTTTTTTACTTCTATTAGTAGCAAGTGTAATATATATAATCTTACAATCAGTGGAGTATGTTGGTTTAAGGTTAAGTCAAAGGGCAGCTAAAACTGAAAGTAAAGTTGATGATCAATTAATACCTTTTGCAATAGAGATTGGAAAAGTTCTGGTTGTAATATTTGGTGTTTTGATTATTCTGGGAAATATTTTTGGAATTGATATAACTGCACTAGCTGCTGGTCTTGGTATAGGTGGTGTTGCTGTGGCATTGGCATCTAAAGAAAGTCTTGAAAACTTACTTGGTTCCTTTACAATATTCTTTGACAAACCCTTCACAGTTGGGGATATTATAACAATAGGTGGGATTACCGGAGTTGTGGAAAAAGTAGGCTTTCGAAGTACGAGGATTAGAACTTTTGACAAGAGTTTGGTTACTGTTCCAAACAAGAATTTGATCAATACCGAGCTTGATAATTTAAGCTTGAAGCCTGTTAGAAAAGTAAAAACTGATATTGGTTTGACTTATGATACAAGTGTAGATCAAATCAAAAAGATTGTGGCTGATATTCAACAATTAATTAATGATCACCCAAATACTAACCAAGATGGGGTTGTTAGATTTTTAGAGTTTGGAGCAAGCTCTTTAGATGTAATGGTTCTTTATTTTGTTAATAGCCCTGATTGGAAATTATTGGTTGATACCAAACAGGATATTAATTATAAAATCATTGAAATTGTCAAAAAACACAACAGTGATTTCGCCTATCCTTCAACTTCTGTATACTTAGAAAAACAATAAGTTTAAACAGAACTGATTTTAAATTTTTTATAATTATCATATAAAAATACTGGCATGGCCAGTGAGAATCCAACCAAAAACATACAAGCAGTATATTTCAAGAGTTTTAAAGGTTGATTTTTGAATGCATAAATGATAAAAATAAAAAAAGACATAGCTGCAACACCCAAATCAGCTGAAAGCATGGATGATGCGAAATTTACATTTGCATCTGCAAAAAATTCAGACAAAGACCATTCCCAATTTTTAAATTCTAAAAATTTAAATAGAAAATAATATGGGGCTGCAACCCCTAAAAAACACATTAGTAAAAAAATTTTCTTCATGTTATTAAATTAAAAAATCCTGGTAAATACCAGGATTTTAGTAAGACTATTTTGAATTTATTTTAGTTAAACCTATTCAGAAGCTGCCATAGCTGCAGCATACTCCTTGTTAAATTGTTCATCAGCAAAAAAACCTAATGCTTGAACAATTTTACCATCTTTCCATTCGTAATCAAAGTGTCCTTTTATAACCAGTCTATCACCAGTAAAGTTTCCCGTACCGCTCCATGTGAACCAATAATTAGTCCATATTCTGCCATCTGTAAAATAGTTTGTATGAGCATATTCATCTGTTATCATTATATCGGAAAAAACCTCGTGCTCATATGTCCAACCTTCAAAGATTTTATCTTTACCAGCGACCTCTGTGCTATTGAAAAACACTTTTGCATCATCAGCGTAATATTCTTTTGCATCTTCAAAATCTGCTTTTGTATAGTCTTGAGCTAATTCTAGTATTGTTTCTGTTAATTCATCTTCAGCTTCTGTTTCTGAATAATACTCGACATCATCATCTGACATAACAACTGCAACAACACCAGTAGAACTCATATCACATGAAATGAAAGGGAATAAGAATAGTAGTAATAATTTTTTCATAGTTTAAAATTAAAAGTTTATTCCATTTTTGCATCCCATTGATGAATACGAAATATCTTTCCATCTCTGATAAAAATTCTGTCAATTATTCTGACTTTTTCTTGAGTTCCGTCATTAAGATATCGATCCTCTAAAAAAGCAACAGTAACTCTTGTTACATCAGAACCTTCCCTTTTCAGTGGAACAGCATTCCATACTGTTCTTTTTATAGAATCATAAGGTGAATGTAACTGCATGACAATTTCTGGGACATCTTCTCTGCTATTAACCATTAAACCTCCAGATGGGGGTGCATACCTAACAGTATCTGCCATCATTTCATACATGGCATCTGTATCTTTATCTGCATAAGCTAACACCAAGTCAACAGCAATTTTTGAATCTTCATCAGAACCAAAAACATACTTTTCACCATCATTATTAGCCATACCTGCAGACTTTTCAACTTCAATTGTTTGTGTTTCACAGCTTAAAAAAGCTGTAAGTATCATTAGTATATATAGTTTTTTCATAGTTTATAAATTAATTTTCAAATTTTCCGTTCTTGGCATCAAATAAAAGTCTAGTAACAACCCTGTGTTGAATTACTCTCAGATCTGATGCACTTCCATATTTTTTTGTATTGCTTTCATTAATCTTTTGTGGTATTTCAGACCACCAAACTTTATTTGCATCTGCCATGCTTTCAAAAGTATCAATAGTTAGAAAATTCCAGGCATTTTCAGAACGAGTAACAGAACCATTTCTTGAAAGCACATGCCAACCTTTAAGGCTTGGTGCATATTTTTCAAGGGTTTTTTTCATGTTTTTTTCAAATTCTGAGTAAGCATTAAAATTATTAGACTTTATTAAATTAAAGGTAGCAATATTATTTACTTTGTCACCTGAATGATTAAATCCCGTTATATAAGTACAATAAGCATTGTAAACTGTTTCATACAACTCTTGACCTTTTGACCATGCCCAGGATCTAGAATCTGCTGATAAACCAGGGTATGTTGAATCCCAAGTTTCAGCCCAGGTTGGTGTATTTTTTTGCGCTACCCAAATTATCATATGACTAAATTGTGAATTGTATTCAGAATTTTGGCTAACTCTCCTTAAAATCCAATTTTCAAGCTTTCCATTTTCAACAGCTTTTGATGCAGCTTTGCCTACAAAATCTGTCATAAAAATTTCAAATTCTTCAATATCTCCTTTTTCGACTTTAACAAATTGAAATCTTACAGTCTCACCTTCATTAGGTTGAGAGTAAGAAAAGGAAATAATGAAAAATAGAAAAAAACAAATTATATTTTTCATAATATTAAGATTGATTTACAACAAGTTAGTTATTTTGGATATCAATAATCTTTTATTTTTAAATCATTAATGATATTTAACATATTGTTAATATTGAATACATTGAGATTAAAAATTTTCAAAATATTGTGTTAAAATTTGCTGAATTTTCAAAAGACAAAAAACATAGATATTATTTGTCTCGAAAATGGTCTGAAAAAGAACAAGTACTTTATATATTGTTAAATCCATCTAAAGCGAATCATATAAACAATGATCCTACAATCAACAGATTAATCACAATTTCTAAAAATCTAGGATACGGTGGTTTTAATGTTGTTAATTTATATACGCTAATAACACCAATTAGAAATAAATTATATGAAAAGAAAAGAAAAATTTCTGCAAAAAATAAAAAATTGATCGCAGAATTAGTTGCTGGGCATAAAACAATAATTTATGGGTGGGGGGCAACGGAAAATGAACCAAAGTGGCTCAACAATATTGTAAAAAGTCCATTATGCTTTAACATCAATAAAAATGGCACACCAAAACATCCTCTCTACTTAAAAAAAGAGTCAACATTAAAAAAATTTAGAGAACCAAAAAAAAATTAGATTTCTTCTGTTTTTTTATCAAGCACAATTATGGTAGCACATGAAATTAGCATTAATGCGGAAGGTAATGTTGGAACTAAAGGGTCACTAATACTTATATGAAAGTAGACAGCAGCTATCATGAATAGACCCATAATAAATGCAGCAGGGGTTACAAATCTTCTAACCTTTAAGCCAATCAAGAGTATGATTGCACATGTAACTTTAAATATTCCAACTACAACCATTGTTGTTTGGTTAAGACCATAAGCCTGAAACTCCTCAATCATATTTAAAGCATCTCCTCCTCTATATAATGAAGGCATATTTAATCTCCAAGTCCATGCGCTTAAAACAGCTAGAGAAACAACCAAGATTAATATTTTGAAAATCGTTTTCATAATTATCTATTCTAACCTATATTTAGTTAAGTTAATTTAAAAAATTTATTTATGAAAAAAATATTTTTGTTGTTGATTTTAGTTCTAATCTCATGTGAAACAACAAATAAACAGGAACCTACAACTCAGCTAGATTTTCCATTTGAGCCTAGCTATCAAAAAGATTGGAAAATGGGCAATCAAGAAAATGTACTGCTAGTTCAAAATTTACACAAAACACTTCTTGATGGTGAGTTTGAAAGAGTAACTGAATTCATTTCTGATACCATAGTAATGTATATGGGCGATGGTTCAACTGTTAGTGGAATTGATAACTTTAAAGAGCTTCTTGCAGGTTATAAAGATGCCAATTTAAGAGATTACAATGTGGGTGTAAATTTCCCCATTGTCTCTGAAGAGGGTCATGAATGGGTGATAAATTGGGATGCCGTTACTTACGATACAGCTGATGGACCTGTTAGGATGAGATATCAAGAAGCTTACAGAATTTCTGGAGGTAAAATTGTTAGAGTTAATCAATTTACCAAACCTGTTGTAGATTAATACATTAAAAATATTTAAAATGGACTTCAGAATTTTTCTGAATCTCTTTTTGGTTTTAACATTAATCTCTGTTTATTCTCAAAATGATGGGAGCAAATTCTACGGAGAGGAATTTAGTTTTGATATTGAAAATGTTGGTATTTCATTGAAGCCATCTTTAACTAGAACTAAAGTTAAGGGGGAAATTATATCAACCTGTCCTATGAAAGGTTGTTGGATGAATATGCTGGTTGCAAATGATACTGTTCTTGTGAGGTTTAAGGATTACGGATTTTTTGTCCCTAAACAAGGTGTAGAGGGGAGTTCAGCGATTATTAATGGATTTCTTTCAGTTGATACGTTAAGTGTTGCTCAATTACGACATTATGCCGAAGATGCGGGTAAAAATAATGAGGAAATTATGAAAATCAAAAAGCCAAAAATCACATTATCATTTTTGGCTGATGGAGTTGCTATCCAAGAATAATTATGAAAAATATTTTATACATATCCGTATTATTTTTTTCAAACCTTATACTTACTCAAGATTATCATGTAGCAAAAAACGGAGATGATTTTAATCCTGGTACTAAGGACAAGCCTTTTTTAACGATATCAAAAGCTGCAAAAATTGCATTGCCAGGTTCAGTTATAACTGTACACAAAGGTATATACCGAGAAAGGGTTGACCCACAATATGGCGGTGCAAGTAATACGAAAAGAATAGTATACCAAGCAGCAGAAAATGAAGAAGTTTGGATCAAAGGGTCTGAAATAATTAAGGGCTGGATAAAATATGAGGGAAATGTTTGGATGGTTGAACTAGACAATCAAATATTTGGAGAATTTAACCCGTATCAAGAAATCGTAGAAGGTGATTGGTTAATAAATGACTATGGAAGAGATCATCATCTGGGTGAAGTATACTTAAACGGAAATGCGTTATATGAAAATGATTCAGTGGAAAAACTTATGGAAGAAAAACCAATGGAGAGGGCAAAAGATCAAGAGGCTTCTAAATACCAATGGTATTGTAAGAGTGATGATGAAAAGACCACTATCTATGCAAACTTTAAGGGTCTAAATCCAAATGTTGAGACCGTTGAAATAAATGTTAGACCAGCAGTTTTTTTGCCAAAAAAAACTGGGGTCAACTATATTACTGTTCGTGGATTTAAAATGGCTCATGCTGCGACTCAATGGTCGCCACCTACTGCAGAGCAAGTTGGATTAATCGGTCCCTATTGGAGTAAAGGGTGGATTATTGAAAACAACTTCATAACAGACTCTAAGTGTACTGGAATAAGTGTAGGAAAAGAAAGAGCCAGTGGACATAATGAGTGGACAAATTTAAAGGTTAAGCACGGTACACAAAGAGAACGAGATGTTGTTTTTAAGGCTCTGGAACTGGGTTGGTCTATGGAAACAATTGGATCTCATATAATAAGAAACAATACGATTACAAACTGTGAACAAACTGGGATAAGTGGTCATCTAGGTGGAATCGCTACTAAAATATATAACAACCATATTTATAACATTCATGTAAAAAAGCAATTTTTTGGATATGAAACAGGCGGTATAAAACTGCATGCTCCAATTGATGCTCTTATTAAAAATAATTTAATACATGATAATTACAGAGGAATTTGGCTAGATTGGCAATCTCAAGGAACTCGAGTTACTGGAAATGTTTTTTATAACAATGAGCAAGAGGACTTTTTCAATGAGGTCAATCATGGGCCAATGATTGTTGACAATAATATCATGTTGTCGGAAACTTCAATATTAAATGCCTCTCAAGGTACTGCTCATATGCATAATTTGATTACTGGAAAAATTATACTTAGACCAGTCCCTAATAGGTTTACTCCCTACCACTTTGCTCATTCAACAAGTGTTAAGGGGCTTATGACCATACTAACAGGTGACGATAGATATTTTAATAACATTCTAACTTTCAATCATAATCTCAAACCATACAGGGGTCCATCATATGATAAAGTTCATACAGGCCTCGATGCATACAACGAACATCCTTTATCAACAGACTATTGGTATAAAGGGAACAGACCTGATGATTACGCAAACCATAAACTTCCAGTTTACATTAGCTCAAATTTATATTACAATAAAGCTCTTCCATTTAATAGAGAAAAGTTTGGTTTGGAAAACAGAACTTATTCTCCTAAAATCTCTATTGACAGAGAGGGTGATGCATTGTTTATAAACCTTGAAGTTGATAATAGTTTCAAAGAAATGAATACTGAACTTATAACGACTAAAGTGATGGGTACTGCTTTTCAATCTGAAGAAGCATTTGAAAACAATGACTCTTCACCAGTATCAATAGATGTTGATATTAATGGTCAAAAGAGAAATTTTAACCCAACTGTTGGGCCTTTTGAAAGATTAAAAAAGGGAAAAAATCGAATAAAAATTTTCACATTTAATCATTGAAAAATGAAAAAACTAATTCTATTATTACTTATACCAATACTTTCTGTTGGTCAAATAATTAAGGAAGGTTCTAGACAAATACATCTGGATTTTCACACATCGGGTTTGATTGAAAATATTGGTGAAAACTTTTCAAAAGAACAGTTTAAAAAAGCTTTGAAAATTGGTAATGTAAATTCAATAAATATTTTTGGCAAAGGTCACCATGGATACTCATACTACAACACCAAGATAGGAACCAGACATCCACATCTAAAGTTTGATTTACTTAAAGAACAAATTGAGGCTTGTCATGAAATGGGTGTGACAGCACAAGTGTATTTTACTGTTGGATGGTCACAAAAAGATGCAGATGATCATCCTGAATGGATATTAAAAGATAAAAACGGAACAACAAATAAATTAGAGGTTTTAAAAAAATTAGGGCCAAATGATAGGCTTCCCAATTTCACATGGCGACTATTAGCGCCCAGCAATGGTTATGATGAATTTATATTGAAACAAGTTGAGGAAATATGTGTGAATTATGATATTGATGGCTTTTGGTTTGACATATTACAAGCATTTCCAAACTACAGCGAGGCAAATAAAAAGTTAATGATTGAAGATGGGATTGATATCAATGATGATAAAGCAGTTCTAAATTATTCTATCAATCAAATGAAATCATTTATGGAAAGATGTAATAAACTTATTCATAGTCACAAGCCCAATATTCCAATTTATTATAATGGGATTACTAAAATTACTGGGAGTCCTTATGCAATGAATAATTTGAAATACAATTTATTTGATTACAACACGAAACAAGATTTAGAAGACCTCCCCACGACATGGGACGGTTATGATATTTTCCCTTTCAGGTCAAAGTTCTTTGCTTCAGATGGCAAACAAATAGTTGCAATGAGTGGTAAATTTCATTCAGCTTGGGGGGAGTTTGGTGGGTTTAAACACAGAGATGCTCTATTGTATGAAGCTGCATCGATGGTTGCTTTTGGAGCTAATGTTAATATTGGAGATCAGCTACATCCATCTGGACTAATGGATATGGATACTTATAAAAATATTGGTTATGCATTCGATTACGTCAAGAAAATTGAGGATTATGGAATTGGAGGAAAACACGTTTCTAGAATTGGCTACTACAGCCCTCTAAATGCAAGAAGTGGAGAAGGAACTGCTAGAATGCTGCTGGAAAATCAAATAAATTTTAATGTGATTAATAGAATGGATGATTGGTCAAAACTAGAAACAATTATAATTCCATCAGCGACTCAATTAAATCAAAAAATTGTTAATCGATTAAAATCATTTACTGATCGTGGAGGAAAGCTTTTAATTATGGGGAAATCAATTCTTAAACCTAATAAAGATTTATGGTTTGATATTGGTGCTGATTATTTGGGAGAACCTAATTTTGATATTGATTACACGGTTATAAGTAAAAAACTTAAAAATGAAAATTTGGTTGAAAGCCCTTTCTTAAATTACAATGCGGCTCTACGGTTCAAAGCTAATGATGCAGAAATTTTAGCATCAATTAAAGAACCTTATTTTAGTAGGACTCCCTCAAGCTTTTCTTCTCATCAAAACACTCCAAACAAATTAGAAAATTCTGAGCATGCTGCTATTTTTCAGAAAAATAATATTACATATATAGCGCATAATTTAGATATTATGTATTTCAGTTCTGGAGCGAGAATTCATAGAGATTTATTCAAAAGTGTACTAGACTTGATACATACAAATCCAATGGTAAGTACCAATTTACAAAGCTCTGGAAGGATCAATTTGTTACATCAACCTGAACATAACAGATATGTGGCTCACTTATTATATGCAACTCCTATACAAAGAGGAAGAGCGCAAGTCATAGAAGACTTAGTACCAATATATGATACAACTGTTGAACTGAATATAGAAGAGAATATAAAAAAAGTATACTCAGTTCCCGGCTACAAAAAACTAAAGGTTAAGAAAATTAATGGGAAAAATTTTGTAAGCATCCCCGAATTTAAAGCTCATGTAGCAGTGGTTGTAGAGTACTAATAATGAAAGTTATATTAGGAATATTCAACCTTTTTATTTGCTTTTTAGTTTTCTGTCAAACTGAAAAAAGACCTAATATTTTATTTATAATTTCTGACGATCAGGATGCTGAAACCCTTGACTTTTATGGGGATAAATCATGCGATACACCAGTAATTGACCAGTTATCAAAAGATGGAATCTCTCTAACTTCAGCCTATCACATGGGTTCTTATAGGGCAGCTGTCTGCACTCCATCTAGAATTATGCTTATGACAGGAAGAAACCTTTGGGAGACTCAAGGTTTCAATGTTAATTACCCGCCTTTAAATTATGTACACGATGTAGAAAAAAATTATAAAAAAATTGATTCATTAGACCCATCGTACCAGAGTTTGCCATCTGTTTTTAAAAGGAATGGGTATTATACATTTAGAACCTCGAAAAGAGGAAATAGTTATGAAGGCGCAAACTTATTATTTGATGAGAGGTATGATAAGACCAATCGTGAAAACAATGACTTAGATGGAAACAAATGGCATGCTGATAAGGTTATCGAATATTTTGAAAAACGAAAAACAGAACTAAACAAAAAACCATTCCTGGTATTTTTAGGATTTTCTCACCCCCACGATCCAAGAAGAGGAAAAAAAGAACTATTAGAAAAATATGGGGCGTCCAATCCTGACCCACCAAAAAGTATTAATTCTAAATCGCCTGTTGTTCCAATCAATTATTTGCCATCACATCCATTTCCTTACGGGGATCCAGATATAAGAGATGAGAATTCCGTTGAAGGTGTATACTTAAGTAGAACTGAATTAACCATTCGTAATGAAAAAGGAAAAGATTTTGCTTGTATTGAAGATATGGATTTTCAAATTGGGAGGGTGCTGGAAGCTTTAAAAGAGACTGGGGAATATGAAAATACATATATATTTTTTACATCTGATCATGGTATTGCAATTGGGAAACATGGGTTGATGGGCAAACAAAATCTTTATGAACACAGCTGGAAAATTCCATTCGTTGTTTCAGGTCCTGAAATTAAAAAAAACACAGAAGCAAAAGGAAATATTTATTTGCTTGATGTTTTGCCTACTCTTTGTGAGATTGCTGGCATCAAAATTCCAAAAACTGTTGATGGCATAAGTTTTAATAAAGTTTTGACAGGAAAGAAGAATAAGGTTAGAAATGTATTATATGGTGCATATTCAGGTGGTTTCAAACCAGGCATGAGATCAATCAAAAAGGGAAACTGGAAATTAATTAAATATGATGTTATGGATGGAGCTTTTACAATGCCAAGAAAAGTACAAGTAAATCAACTTTTTAATTTAAATAAAAATCCAAATGAACTTTTGATTGAACACCAAAATGAAGGTGTGATTGAAATTACCAAAAATATACCGAAGAAAAATCAAATTAACCTAGCCGAAAATCCGAAGTATAAATTAAGATTGCAAAAAATGGAAAAATTACTATTCTCAGAGATGGAAAAGGTTGG
>CENO01107536.1_pt1 | contig 23072 bp, 40 predicted proteins | sample 530271 | NCBI WGS metagenome assembly CENO01 (sample SAMEA2619857, study PRJEB7988) | marine metagenome | biome: marine biome (ENVO:00000447); feature: surface water layer (ENVO:00002042); material: "saline water (ENVO:00002010), including plankton (ENVO:xxxxxxxx)" | depth 5 m | reverse complement strand
ACTTCGGTCCTCCTTCCTATCACCTTAAGATTACAGACGTAGCTTAAATAAATTTGAAGATTTGGGGGGAATCCACCTTCCTCCCATTTCTTCTGCTATAGTTAGGACAACATGCAATTATCAAAACAAGTTTTAATAGACGTTTCAGAAGACGCAAGTAATTCTACAGGAGTACAATGTGATGGTTTATTACTATCAGGTATTGTATTTCCTGCAGCTATGACAGGTACAACAGTATCATTTGATTTCTCATTTGATGGAAGTACTTGGGTAGATGTAGTAGAAACTGATGGTACTGCTGTATCATATACAGTTACTGCTGGTGATGTAGTAAGAGTTGACCCTAGTGGTTGGGCTTTTGCTACTGCTGGTTCTTTAAGAGTTACATCTGATGCAACTGAAGCAGCTGATAGAAAAATACAACTTATATTTAAACAAAGTTAGGAGGCCTTGTGAGTAGCACAATAGGCGACCTAGTAGATAGGGTATATAGAGAATACCTAGAACCAGTAGATAAAGTAGAATCATATTCTTATTTAACTGGTGGTATATCTGATTCAGATACCACAATAGCTTATGATGATAATTTATTTTCTGTTGAAGAAGAAGATGCTTTAGAAGCTGGTGCTATTGTAGAAGTCGGACAAGAATTAATGTATACAACTGCTGTTAATACAGTAGAAAACAGTATTACAGTTAAAAGAGGACAACGCGGTACTTCTGCTGCTGCACATAGTGCTGGAGATATGATTAAAATAGCACCTGCATTTCCTCGTAAAAATGTATATGAAGCTGTATGTGACCAAGTCAAAAATTTATATCCTACATTATTTGCTGTAGAAACTATAGAACTTACTGCTAGTACTGGTTATAAATTATTAGGTACACACGGTACTGATGGAGATAGTTATAACTATTTAGTAGCACCATTAAAAGCTATATCACAATATACAGATTGGCAATCAGGTTCAGACCAAACAGGACTTAAATATAATGGTGTAGCTATAGAAATGATTGACCTTCCTAATCCTTTTACATATACAGACGATACATCAACAGAAAGAACTAAAACATATACAACAGGACCTGATGTTGTACACGCAGTACAATTTGTAGGTATATCAGCAGGTCATACTGTATTTGTAACATTTAAAAAGAAATTTATAGCTCCTACTGCAGAAACAGATACTTTAGCTACAGTAGGATTAGAAGAAGAATATGAACCAATTGTTATGACAGGTGTAGCTGCGCAATTAGTTGCAGGTAAAGATATATCTAAACTTAATACTTCATACATAACAGAACAATTAGAAGCATCAACAAGTCCTATAGGTAGTTCAAATAGTATTGGACAAAGTTTATTAAGATATCAACAATTATTAATACAACAAGCTAGAAGTAATTTAAGGTCTAAATATCCAGAACCAGTACAACTTAATAGCATACTTTACCCAACATAATGCCAAGAGTTGCAGACACTACAACAATATCTAATCCTAGAAGATATGGATATGATTTAAAAATAGACAGCTTATTATTACGTACAGCTATATCACCTGAACGACAAATGACTATACAATCCTCTGATGTACAATCGGGACAAAATGTAAATGTTAAACAAAATCCTGAAGACTTTACATCTAATTTAGGACGTATATATTCAAGAAATAATTTTAGTGCAGGACAAGGATTAGATACAGCACATAGAGCTGATGGTCAACCTGATGATGTAAATAGATTTTGGGATAGTAAAGGTGTAGATGTATTTCATGGTGATGATGAAACTTCTTATAATTTACATTTACTTTATACAACTGCTGCACAGAGTTTATCTTTTGCTGCAACAAATAATTACGTTACACAAACTACAAATGGTGATGTATATATAACAGATGGTACAACTATACACAAATATGATGGTACAAGTTGGTCTTCTATATCTGATTCAACATCAGGTGCAACACATAACTTTACAGGTATAGCTGCATTTGGTAATGGATTTTATGCTACTACTGCAAATGGTACATCTGGTTCACAATTAATTAAATATGATGGTAGTACATATACAGTATTAACTACTGCACAATCTAGTTCTGGTGGTTTAACAGGCGTATGGTATGTAAAGAATAGGTTATGGATATCTGGTAATGATGGAACAGCAGAGTATTTGTGGGAAAGAAGTCCATTTGATGCGTGGGATGCAACTTGGTTAGCTGATGGAGATAGCATAGTTGAAATAGAACCTACACATAGTATTACAGGTGTTGTTGATGGTGGTGCTGCAGTATTAGCTGCAAGCACAGATGGTACTGTATATTCATTTAAATTATCTAGTACTGTTTTTGTTAATCAAGGTCAAACAAAAATACCTTATGAAGAAGTACACTCTATAGCTGCAGCAGAAGGAATAATATTTATAGGTACTAAAGAAGTATCTAGAAATGTAGGACGTTTGTATAAATTAGAGTTAGTTGCTGCAGATAATTTATATGTATTAGCTAATAGACAATTAGTAAAAGAATGGATAACAGATGTAGATACTACACCTAAATCAATGTTTGTATCAAGAGATAGTGTATACGTAGGTGTAAAAGAAGATGATAATAAAGTAAATTTGTGGCGATACTATTTACCAACAGGTGGTATAGCTAGAGATTTACAAACTTCTGGTAACGGTTTTGTACAAGGAATAGTACAAAGAGATGGTAAGTTTATAATATCTGTTACAGGTAGTGACGCATATAAAGAAACATCTACATATGAATCAGAAGGTTATTTAGTATTATCTGCTGCAGATTTTTTTACAGCTGAATCTAAACAGTTTGTTGGTGCAGAAATATCTACAATTGCTCTAGATTCTAATACTTCTGTAGATTTAAAATATACAACAAAATTTGAAGATTTAGATAATCCTGAAACAGCTACATATACTAATGCCCTTACACAAGTATCTGGTACTGGTGATGAAGAAAAACAAATAGCAGAAGTAGCTAGATATATAATTGGTAAAGTTGTTTTAAAATCAAGTGACGGTGTTAACACACCTAAAGTAAAATCTGTTCAGTTTCGTGCATTAGCTAGACCAGAACTTGTAGTTGCACAAATACCTATCAATATAAGTGATAGAGTAGAAAGACCTGGTAGAACTCCTATAACAGTTAAAGGTTTAGGTGACAAATTATATTCAGCATTACGTGATAAAGAAGGTGATTCTATTACATTAGAATTATTTCAACCTAAAGAAATTATACGTGGTGTTATTGAACAGATAACTTATCCAGTTATTTCTAATAATAATGTAGGAAGCGATACAACTTTTGCTATAATAACTGTGCGTGGTACTAGACAGACTACACTTACTGATGTAACGTCTATACATGTACCAGGTATTGCAGCATTTGGTATAATGAGATACGGAGCATAATGGCAATAAGACAAACAAAAATAGTCAACTTTTATGAAAGCACACTTGCAGGACTTTTAGCTAGTGGTAGTTCTAATACAACATTAACAGCTGCACCTACAACAGATGGTTCAACTGCTATATCAGCTAGTCCAGGTGATAGTAGTACACATTATTTTTTAGTAATTGACCCAGATAATGCATCTAATCGTGAAGTTGTTTTAGTTGATAACTCAAGTGGAACAACTATTACTAATTTAGAAAGAGATAGAGAAGGTAGATATAGTGCAACTTCTCCACCTGACCATCAAATTGGAACAACTGTTCGAATGGCTGTATTGGCAGAACATTTTGTAGATGCTAATGATACAGCTGCTAATGCTAAAACTGTAGCTGATGCAGCATTACCTAAAGCAGGTGGAACTATGACAGGCACTGTAGATTTTGATGGACAAGAAGTAACACAGCCTAAACTTGCTGGATATGAAGAAAAAGTATCAGACCTTGGTGCATTAACATCTGGTACTACAGATTGTGATTTAGAAGCTCATAATGTATTTGAAGCTGATATACAAGGAACTGTAACATTAAACTTGACAAATGTAGATAGTGCATTACTTGAAAGTGCAACATTTATTTTAAAAAATACAACAGGTACTGCTGCAGTATCTTGGCAAATAAATGGCGGAGCTAAAACACCTTTAACTCCTGGTGCTGCAGGTTATACTCAAACTGCATCTGGAACAGATATTGTAGGTGTTCTATGTTATGAAGGTAATTTGTATTTAAATTCATTAGTAGGATTTGCATAATGAGTATGTTGTTATTACTTAAAGAAGGTGGAAGTCTTGGTATAGATACTATTGGTAACTTACCTATAGATGAAGATATAGATTTATTACCTGATACTGGTGGTGCTTCAGAACCAGGTGTTTCATTATTGTTATTAACGAAACATTTAGGAACTCAAGCATCACAACAAGAAGTAAACAATACTAATAATTGGATACATGCTATTACATTTGCAGATTCTACTTCTGAACAAGAGTATGGATTTTTGTATAAAGGTTTATAATGCCTTTAGGTGCATCAAGATTTGCTTTTAGTGGCGGTGTTGAATCATATGACCCTAATCTTGCATTTCTTGTCACAAGATTTTTTGGTGCTAACATAGGTATAGTAGAAGATGACCCAGGAAACAAAGCATCATGGGTTATTGCTTTAGCTTTTGAGCAAGAAGCACTTTTACTAACGGATATATAGGAGATATATGGCTAATACATATAAGATACTAGGACAAAGCAATCCTGCGGCTACTACTGATACAGCTGTCTATACAGTTGGTTCAGGAAAACAAGCTATTGTGTCATCTATTACTTTAGCTAATCTATCAGGCTCAGCTATTACTTATAGAGTAAGAGTTGCAGAAGATGGTGCAGCAGTAGATGATTCACAATACCTTGCAAAAGACAGCTCGCTTCCAGCTAATGACTCAGTTATTTTAACTGTTGGAGTTACATTGGATGCAGATGATGTTATTGCAGTTTATGCTTCAGATACAAATCTTGCTTGTTCAGTATTCGGTGTTGAAATAGAATAGAGTAACTATGGGAGTATATAGAGTATCTTCTCAGTTGAACTCTGGGCGTAAAGCTAAACGTTCTATTGGGTTTAAAGATATAGTTACAGAATTTAATAGTAGTGGTACTTATAATGGAGCTTTAGGCATCCAAGAACACACTGTGCTTGTCGTAGGTGGAGGCGGCTCAGGTGGTAAATGGGGTGGCGGAGGCGGAGGCGGTGGAGGCCGCGTATTTGGTTCTTTTAAAATGACTAGAAATGAAAGCCATAATGTCAATATAGGTAATGGTGCTAACAACAATTCATCAGGTGCTGACCCTGTAGGAGGTAGAGGTGGTACTTCTGCTTTTGGTAACTCTAACGCAGGTGGAGGCGGTGGTGGTGGAGGCTGCTGCGGTTGGGGTGGAGAAAGTGGTGGTGGTTCATCTACTGGTTTAGTTACAACTACAACAGAAAATACTTACAGTGGTCGTAGTGGTGGTAATCAAATAAACTACGATAGAAGTAACTCTGGAGGTAGTGTTAGCCCTAATGAAACTAATGCTTTTGGTTCTACATATGGTTATGGTAGAGGCGGAGGTGGAGGTGCTTACAATAACTATCCTGGTGTAAACGCATCAGGTGGTGCTAATGCAGGTAACGGTAGCCAAAATGGTAATGGTAACTCTGCTACAGATGGTAATGGTTCTGGCGGTGGTGGTTCTGCTAGACATCAAAGCTCACCAGGTTCAGGCGGCAATGGTCGTGTATATGTTAAATATCTTGGAGATAGTTTGTAATGAAAATAGCTATCGTAGGTTCAGATAATATCGTAGATAATATTTTAGTATTTGATAGTGTAGAAGCAGCAGAAGCTGCATTTCCTGATATGACTTGTATTCAAGAAACAGAATCTACTAATGCTGTTAACCCAGGATATACTTGGCATCCTGATGTACAAAAATTTTCATCTGTTAAACCATTTGCTAGTTGGACATTATCTGATGATTACATTACATGGAATGCACCACAAGACCATCCTTTAGGTTCAATAGAAGAAGCTGAAGAAAATGGTGATATATATTATTGGGACGAAGCTGCATATAATGGTGGTGGACAAGGTTGGACTAGAGCAGGAGAAGGCGTAGAAATACCTCAACCTGATAGGTAGGAGCAACTAGGTGGAAACAATTTATTGGTTTGTCTTAAATGCTAATGACTTACCTCCTTCAGAAACATATTTACCTGTACAAAGATACAATGAAGATACATTTGGTTGTCCTCAAATGGTTAAATATAATCAACATAGAGCATATATAGAAAGTCCTGTATCATTTGAGCTACGTAATAATGAACTATATGTAGAAAAAGAAATGCCTCGTATGTTTGACATAATGCACACGGGACATAAAGTAATGCAGATGCCTTATTGTTTTCTTACAAAAAATAAAAACATTAAATTATTTTTACAAAATATATCTACATTAGAAATGACAGAAGGCATTATACCTATAGGTAAATATCCTAGAATTATAAATTATACATTTAAAGGTAGCGGAAAAATTAATCAAGGTGACCCAATTATACAAGTGTTGTTTAACGAACCTGTAAAATTAGTACATATAGTACCTAATGAAAGTATTTTAAATTTTGTACAATCAACATATCAAATATCTCATTACAAAAATAATATAACTAAAATATTTAATAGAACTTCTATTGCTTACCCAAGAAAAGAGTTAGATAAATGTCAAAGAAGATAACAATATTAGGTAAAGGAACTGCAGGTAGTATTGCTGCTGCACACTTTTCACACTATACAGAAGATGAAATAGAAGTTATATACGATAGCAATATACCTGAGGCTGCAGTAGGAGAAGGTTCTCAATTATCTTTGCCTAAATTACTGACAAACATATTTAATTTATCTTGGCTTGAGTTATCTAAAATAAATTACAATGCTAAACAAGGTATTATGTATCAAAACTGGGGTGCAAATAATTACTTTCACAATTTTCCTATACCTGAAAGTGCTTGGCATTTTAATGCATTAGGTCTACAAAATTTTATAAAAGAAAAAATTGAACATAAAGTTAATTATATAGATAAACATATAAAAAATGTAAATGAATTAGATACTGATTATGTAATTGATTGTAGAGGTAAACCTACTATGGATGATAGGTTTGCAATACAACATGATATGGTTATTAACTCAGCTTATGTAGTTCAATGTCCATGGGATTATCCTAAAATACAATATACATTAGCTATAGCTAGACCATATGGTTGGGTATTTGGTGTTCCATTATCTAATAGATTGTCATTAGGTTATATGTATAATGATAAATTTAATACAGTTGATGAAGTTAAAAAAGATATAGAAGAAGTTCTAAACCTATTAGAAGAAGAAGCAGACGGTAAAATAAATAATCTTTCATTTAATAATTATAAATTAAAACAAAACTATAGTGAGTATCAATCACATAATGGTAACGCATCATTCTTTTTAGAACCATTAGAAGCTACCTCTATTGAAACTATTGACTTTATTAATAGACAAACATATGACCTTATATACAATTCACATACTATTGATTTTGCACAACAAAAATTAGACATGTGGTTTGATGAAACTAATGTAATAATTATGATGCATTATGCAGCAGGTAGTAAATTTGATACACCATTTTGGAAACATGCTGTAGAAAAAGGTTGGAATTGTTTAGACAATGCACCTATTACTTTTACAGAACAAGTACAAAATATACAAAGATATCTTGATAAACAAATACATAGTAATGAATTAGGTATATTTGGTGCAGGTTGGAATTTAAGAAGTCAAGCAGAAAATCTTATAGGATTAGGTATATACGATAAACTTATAGAAAGGATTAAAGTTGCAAATTAGTTTAAAGCCATTAACACCAGAGTTTAATTATTTATTAGACACACATACACCAGTCAATGCAAATAGAATGTTACCTGATTGGTGGAAAAAAATGAAAAGATTTCATGACCCTATGATGCCTGAAGAAGCAGGTAATATAAAGAATTGTCCTGCTGTTAGAGATATATTAACGCAAGGTATTGTAGTTCCTGCATGGACATGGATTAAATTTAATCAAACTAAAAATGGTTTAGTTGTAACAAGTGGACATGATGGTCAGATAGAAGGTTGGGAAGTTACAGGACATCATACACAAAATCAAATAGAAAACACAAGTGTAACTGAATTATTAATAGGAGGTGCAATTAAACTTAATTGTCCTTGGTTAATTAAAACTGAAGAAAATATACAAACAATGTTCTTCGACCCTTTCTACAACGAAAAAGATAGGCCTTTTAGATTATTACCTGGTGTTGTTAGAACAGATGTTTATCATAATATAAATTTTCCTATGGAAATATATCCAAGATTAGACATAGGAGATATATTAATTATAGAAGAAGGAACTCCATTAATAACTTTGCTACCTGTAGCTGTAGATAAAGTTAAATTAGATTTAGAAAAACAAACAAGTAGAGATGATTGGCATACAGAAGGTAATAGATTATTAAGTTATAGGTCAGAAAGATATGACCAAGTAGTGAAAAATCATGATGATATGTTATAATCCGAAAATGGATTACATTATTGGATTTTTAATAGGATATTTTGTTAAAGAACTAGTTGTAATTCTTAAACAATTAAGTAATAATAATCATTCAAACACTGAATGGGAATGGGATAAATGAAAGCACAAGTTAATCTTAATCAAGTACTGCAAGGTGGATTAGCTGCATTGGTGGGTTGGTTATTTAAAACAGTAAATGATTTACAACAAACAGTCGCCGTATATATGGTGCAAATACAAAAATTAGAACAAAGCCTTGTAGACTTAGCCTTAAGGGAAAAAGAATTAAACTCTACACTAACTGAAGTACTTATTAAACTAGGTGGATAATGTGTACAGTTGAAGTAAAAAAAGATGGTTCGTTTATACAGATTTGTAATTGTAAGTATGGTAGTGATAATTGCAATAATAAATAGCTTAATTAATCCATTATCATTATACTTAGTACGTAAAGAAAATAGGAGATATAATGGCAGTGCCAGAGCGTGTTAAAAATACAATGAAAAAACATGGGTTAAAAGGTGTAAATAAACCTAAACGTACACCTAGTCATAAAACAAAATCACATGTTGTTATGGCTAAAGAAGGTGACACATATAAATTAATTAGATTTGGTCAACAAGGTGTTAAAGGTGCAGGTAAAAATCCTAAATCTAAAAAAGATAAGGCACGTAAAAAATCCTATTATGCTAGACATAATGCACAAGGTAAACCAACAAGTAAGTTATCAGCTAAATATTGGTCACATAAGGTTAAGTGGTAAATATGGCAAGAACAGTTTCGTGGCAATGGGGTGGTAAAACATATAAAGGTACCGTAGAACGTACTACTAAAACTCACATCTATGCTAGAACACATAATGGTAAAATTAAAAAAATTAAAAAGAAAAAATAATGGCGTTACCTGGAGCATACGTTGTCAATAGCCCTGAGCCTGGAAAGTACTGCAATAATTGTGTGCATTACAGTAATAATAATTGTATTAAGTTTAATAAAGAAGTAGCACCGTATGGTTGGTGTGCTGTATGGCAAGGCTATGAAGTTTGAAGTATTAAGAATTAGTAGTCAAAAAGACTCGACATCTGGATTGTTATTTGATGTTAGCAATAATAAACGTACATTTATGTGCTACACATTAGAAGATGAACAACGTGATGTTAAAATCTGGGGTGAAACACGTATACCACCAGGTACTTATAAGCTTGGTTTACGTACAGAAGGTGGATTTCATAACAGATATAAGTCAAGATACAGCTTTCATAAAGGAATGATACACGTATTAGATGTACCAGGATTTGAATATATACTATGGCATAGTGGTAATACTGATGAAAATACTGCTGGTTGTTTGTTATTGGGTAATTCACAAACTAGTAACATTGTGAAAAAAGATGGCTTTATAGGTAGTAGTAGAGATGCATATGAACTTGTATACCCACGTGTAGCCGAAGCTATATTATCTGGACAAGATGTATCAGTAGAGTATATAGATTATGATGGTGATTTAAAAAGTATATCTAATAAGTCAAGTGATGATGTAGTACTTACAAGTACAGTTATGGATAAATTAAAAGAGATAAGTGGTGAAGTTCAAACTTTGTCTGCTAAACTAGACGGCAGGAGAATGCTATGAGAGAACTAATGCCTTTTGTCAAAGGCAAAAAACTTTATGAAGAAACAGGTAGTGACCTTACACCTAAACCAGGAATAAAAGGTACACAAGTAACTGGTAGTTTAGCTAATTCAATGTTCGACCAATCAGCTGGAAGTAAACCAGAAGATAAAATTAAACGTATATTAGATGAAGTTACCGAGTATACACCTCAACAATTCCTTAAAAAATATAGCCAACAAGATTATAATTTAATGACAGGTATGCTAGAAGATGCAGGGTATGGTACAGCTACTAAAAATAAAGCAGGAAATGTTACGAATTTTACATTAAAATCTGAATTTAAAGGTCAAGGCATTGGTGGTTCAAGATTAAAAACATTTGATAAATTTGATTTACCACCTGAGTTACAAGGTATAGGTGGTATGAGCTTTGGTGAAAAACTATCAGAACCTACAGAAAAATATATAGCTGGTGTAACAGATAGAACAACAGTAATTCAACCTGGTGGATATGATGAAATAGTACGTGCAGACACTGGTGTTTTTGATGAAGGTGGTCAATCTCGTGCAACTGCAGCAATTAGAGATGATATAAAAGTATTAGAAGATGTTATTGAAGGTATGTCTGATGAAGATTTTGATAGACCAATTACTAATAAAGATATGCGTGTAGAAGAATCACGTAGATTAGCAAGACAAAATAAAGCTAGATTGCGTGCTGGTTTAGAACCAAAGCTACCTACTACTAAATTAGTTAGTCCTGGTATGGATGAGTTTGCTGGTATGTCAGTTGGTGAATATTATACAAATCAATTAGCTGCTAAACGTGCTTCATTAGATGAACTTAAAAAAGATTTAGGTGTAGGAAGCGAACAAGTAGACCTTATGAATCGTATGGATACAGCTTCACCATCTATGAGTGTAAGTGATTTAGAAGCAACAACATCACGTGTAGAAACTCCTCCAGTTACAGAAGGAAATCCAATGACTGGTGTCAAAGAGGCACAAAATATTAATGTAAATAAAATTGTAGGTAATACATCAGGAGCAGCTGGTGCTACAGCAAAGTCAGCAGGCAAAAATGTATTTGCTATTAGTGGAAAAATGAAAGATTTTAAAACTTTAATTAATAAACCTAACGTAACATTAAAAGAATTAGATGCATTTTTTGAAAAACGTTTAGCTAAAGGTTTAGCAGAAAATGAAAAAGACCCTACTAAAGGTTTAAAAACTATAGAAGAATATAAAAATTATTCTAGTATGAAAACTAATTTACAGAACATAAGTAATAGAACTAAAGGTGGTATTAATGTTGCAGGTAAATTAGTTGAAGATATAAGAGCTAATTTAGAAAAAGCAGACATGATGGGTACTGGTTTACAACCACGTGGTACAACTGCATCACCAGATATAAATAGATTAGTTGAAGAATTAGAATCACCAGGAAGTTATAAATCAATTAACACTCATATGGTAGGTGGCAGTGTACGTCCTGAGATACAAGGTGCGCGTGAAATAACAACACAAATAGAAAAAAATACTGCAGCTTTATTAGGTAAAGATTATCACGGCAAAGAAATAGCTGGTATAGATAAATCTGGTAATGCTTTTACACATCAATCAAAACCTCCTTTTAATCCATTTCCAGGACCATATGACTCTACTAGAAAACCAAGAGAATTTGATTACGATACAGAAGATGGTGATTTTAGTTCAAGTAGAACTGCAGAATTAGATACTACTGGTATAGAACCAGAAGGTTATTCTAAAATGAATCGAACAATAACATTACCTGGAGAAAATGCAAAACAAGCAGCTAGAAGAAATGCAGTACTTGCTAAAATATCTGGTTGGGATTTTGAATCAGGAGCTTGGAAAGCTAATAGTGACATTAATGCATACGCAGGAAGACAACGTACATTAAGAACATTAGTTGACCAAGGTGCAATTAATCCTAACGATATAGCTTGGAATGCCATTAATGCTGATATAGATGCAGGAACATTTGATAGTAGTAATATTAAAAAATATCTTAAACTTAGTGGTGCAACTGATACAGCTGCATCTGCGTTGAAGACATCTGTTAATATTAAAACAAGTGGTAGAGTTAAATCACCTGTAACAATAGGTTCTAGTAAAGTACCAGCAGTTAAACCTGCAACAGAAGTAGCACCAACTAAACCTGACACAAGTAGAAAAATAGATGTAAAATCTATAACTGATGCTGAAATAAAAACATTACCTATATATAAAATGATGCGTGATGAATTTAGTAATACTGAAAGTTTGAAAGCATTATCATCAGATGCATTAGATAGTTACACTGTTAAACAAGCACGTAATCAGTTAAATATTCTATCTAAACAAGAAGGTGCAGCAGGTAAAGGTTTTGCAAAAATGATAGAAACAATTATTAAGTCAAGATAATTGTGTTATAGTAGGAGTAATTATGAAACAAGAATACAAAGATATATTAGAAAAAACAGTTTGGACATTTGTCGAAGCTTTTATAGGTGCGTTAACAGTAGCACCTTTAGTAGGTATAGATGCTGATGCATTACAACTTGCTGCTTTGTCAGGTGCAGGAGCTGCGTTAGTAGTAGTAAAAGAGTTTGCTAAAAAACAATTAGTTAAACCACCAGTTAAGGTTAGTAAATAATGCCTAACGTTAAACGTATTGAAGGCGGTGGTAAAGGTGGTATGGAACCTAAAGAAGTTTATGAAAAAACTTTAGGTTTTATAACAAATAATACCGTAACAAGATTAGGCGGACCTATGAGTTGGAAAGGAATGCAAGAAGATTTTGTATTTACAGCACCTATAATGGCAGCTCATGAAAGTCCTTACATAAAAACTTGGGAAGATAGAAATACTAATAATAATGGAACTAAATTAAATCCCTAATGGCTAAGTCAACTAAACATATTGTAGGTGCTGGTAAAGGTAGAACAAAAAAACGTAAACTATCTAAAGGCGGTAACTATATTAGACCAGATAAACCTGGGAAACCTATGCCTAAACCTGGAACTAAAAGTGCAAAAAAGCCATATCAAAAAGCAGATGATAATGGATTTATAGGTGCAGGATTAACTGGATTAGGTCAACAAGAATTACAAAAACGTATTAAACAACATAATGCATTAGCACAAAAAGCATTTCAAGCAGCAGGTGGTGGTAAAAAAGAAAGCTTAACTGCAGCTGATGTAGCTAATGTATACCGTGGTTTAAACTTTCAGAATCGTGCAAAGGTTATGAAAACTATGGCTGATTATGAAAAGATTGGTAAAAAGTATTATAAAAAAGGAAAATAAAATTAGCGTCAGCTGTTAGAAGCGTGTGCTTTCTCTTTTTAAAAAACCCTTTAATAAGTCCCTATAAGCCACTGAGGTTCCTACTCTCTGTCTACCATCATATATATCGTGGTGATGTTTACATAGTATAGCTACATTGTTAATGTCGAACTTTCTTTTCTTATTACCACCCATACCTATACCTTGTATGTGTGCTAACTCCAGCCATTTGTTGTCATTACAATAAGCCCATTCGCAGCGTCCCCCTGCGCGCTGCATAGCTTCTTCACGTAGTTCTGATAAACTATCCATCAACTGTAAAGTACTCACCTGGTGGTAAGTTCCACCCCTTTGATATGTCCATCCAGCGTACTTTGCCTGGCTCGTGTGAACCACCGTATATACAGTTAGATATGTACATAAATAATAATGATGAACATTTACCATTGACACGGTAATAATCTGTTTCAGATTTATCTATTAATTTTTCTATATAATCTAATGTACGTTGTGTTACTTCACCGTGGTCAGTCTTACCTTTAGGACGCATAGCATGTTGTATGTTTATAGATTCGTTTTCAGAACCAACAACTCTACGCGGACATAATTTAGATTTACGTATAGTATCCATAGAATGTGAAAGACTAATCTTAATATCTAATGTATCTTTATCTATACTGTATCTAACGTATATAGGTTGGTCTTTGTCAGTAACACCTAGTAATCTTTTACCACCAAATTTAGTTAATGTTTCTGCTAACTCTACTTTTTCTTCAACCCATTGACGATGTTGTAATTTACTACTAATGTCAGTTGTATATTCTCTTTGTTGTTTAGTTGCAAATTTTGTATAATTAGAATTGTATACCATTATTCTTCCTCTCCTAACTGTTCTAAATGCCAGTTATAATCCATTACAAATTTATCCATAAGAAATCTTAACTTCTTAGTATCAGGTGGAACATTAAATGTATCACTACCACATGCTTTACTAAACTGTGTGGCCCATACTTTAAGATAGTTATGATGTGTAAATATATTTATTTTGTTTATATCTATTTTAGCCATATGTTTCGTCTCCTAACCTTTGTATACAATCACCACACCAATCTGTAACAATTTCATCTGTAAAAAAATTTTCTTTACATACCATACAGATTAAATTTTTCGTGTGATGTATTTGTCGTCTAAAGTTTTTATATACATTAGATAAACTCATCTACATGTCCCCATACTTTTTCGCAATAGTCACAATAAACTTGGTCAGTTACTGGACATACTACTGATAATTTTATACCACAACATTTCATTGTTATACCCTTTCCAACAGTGTTTACTACTATTCCAATGATGCCAACCGTCATTGTATACTAACCAAGAAGCCACTGCTGTAGATACTTCTGGATTAGTTCTATCACTTATTATACCAAGCTTAGGAGTTAACCAAGCCCAAGTGTCATCATTAAATTGCCAGAGTCCAACATCTTGCGTACCATCTTTGTTATTACCTACGGCATTTGTTCGGCCACTGCTTTCGCAATAGATAATGTTAAGTGATTGCAAGATGTCGTCCTCCTTAAAATACCTGGATATCATGTCTGTGTAACTATCAACGAGAAAAATATTTTCTTGTACTTGTAGACATTCTCGATACTCAGGTAAGTTATCGGTTGTAAGCAACAAAGGAAACATACAACCGATTACTAGTTCTATCATTAGCTAATGGTAGCAGTAGAAGGTAGCTTGGTACAATAGTAATGTACTAAACCTTTCTTCTTGCTAGGTAGTGTTACTATATCATATCCTTCTTGTCTAAGGTTATGTATAATTCCACCAAACCTATGACAATATAGTTCTGCTACAAATTCCCAATTAGATATTGGTTCATCATCCATGTATTTAGTTAATACATATTCAACTAATTGTCTTTTAGTGCGGATGAAACTCGGTATAGCTTCACCTCTGAAGTATTCTGGTATCATATTCCCCACTCCTCTGGTATATCACTGTTGTCTAACCACCAAGACTTACGCCACTTACCTGTATGTCCACCACATGTAACAGGGTCGTTAGTACTACAAGTAAAGTCTGGACTTTTGTCTGACCTCTTACTGTTACGATTGTCGTATACCATTTGTTTACAATAAGGACACTTTAAATCTGTCCTATATTTTGCTTGTTCTGCCATATTGTTTATGACCTCTCCGACAATACCACTTGAATCTTGTAGACCAGGTGTTATGTCTGTTGCTTCTATACCTGCAGCTTCTAATCTTTCTTCTAATGTTAGTTCATCAAAGTCTGATTGAGAATACTGTACAGGTAATTCTACTAATCGTTCTATCATATCAAAGTATTTAGTCAATTGTTCGTCTGACCAATCTGTTTTAGATTTAGGATACTTCATAGTCTTAGCGTACTCATTAGCTGTACCTATAATCTTATGTAATGTCTCTTTATTTTGTACATTACTTGTCATACTATGTATAGTGTTAGCAATAAATTCTAAGTCTTGCATTAGAACGGTGCTTCGTCTTTAGGATATGGTTTAACTTCTGTATCTACTTCTGTACCTTCTGCTACGATACTATCCATAATGTCATTCATACGTTTAATATCTTCAGCAGTAGGTTTGTGTTCTTTCTTACGCATATCTACTTTGGTTACTTCTACCCTATCTTCTGGTTCCGTAGCTGCAGTAGCTTCTTCTTCTGACTGTTTGCTGCCAGACCATAGCTCTACGCCAAGGCCGAACCTCATACATGCACGTTTGAATGCGTCAGACTCTGCGTCTTTTAGATTAGTGCCATCGTTAAACTTATCGTTGTTTAACTTGAATGTATCTATGTCACCGAAGCCATCATAACTTCCCATACCTTCGATTGTTATAGTACCTTTGGCACCTACTATTCTGTTCTCACCATTGTGTGTACCATAGATAGGTTCACATTGCCAGGTGTATTGTACTCCACTGTCCCGTAAACGCTCTACGTAGTGTGCGTGTGGAACATAATCACCGAACTTACCAGCTGGTGCTTTTCTTACTAACTCCTGTGGAAATGGGGATAGCAAGTTTTTGTTATTAGCCATAACATACCTTTCTGTATTTTTCTGTACGATTACAAAAGTAAAGAGTGCAGAAAAATACTTCTATTCATTTTCTAAGTCTAATAAGTTTCGTAAATTATGTATACCTTTTTCCAAAGGTACTATCTTTACTTCACCTTCGTCATTTGTCAAGATAAAGTGTGGTCTATCACCTAGTCCACTGTACTCTATGCTTGTCAATTTCCATTTAGACTTGACAATTAAGTTCGTCATATTTACAGTATATCTACTTTCATACATTCTTGCCAAGTTTTACCAAGTATTCTGCTGTAACACCAGAGCCTGGCTTAGCAAATAATAACCATTGACACGGTCTACCCATTGAAGCAAGCTGTTCTAATGCATATGTGTTGTAGCTTTCAGTACTACCATTAACCCATAAACGTATGTCATTTACGTACATAGTGGTAGGTGTATGCCAATGTCCTGCAATAGCATAGTCAAAGTCTGGCATAAGTCCTCTACTAGCTAATGCTTTCCAACCTAATAGCTTTTTACCAAAGCCATACCAGGGGAAACCTGAGTGTCCTCGTATGTTATCACCGTGCCATACGAAGAACTTGCATCCTTTACCAAGGTTAGCAATATCAAACCAATGATTGTCACCCTCAGAATCAGGAATAATAAATTGTATTCTGTTATCTTTTTCATATGTCATATCCATTATCTTTCCAAGCATTCTATCTGCATTAGAATCTGGATGGTAGTCTTTTCTTGCACGTCCACCTAGTGAACCGTGGTTACCTATTACCCAATGTACTTCTACTTCGTTAAAGTTTGCTAGTAATATGTCAAAGAATTGTGTCAATATTCTAGGACCGTCAATAGTTACTTGGTTATATAGACTAGCGTCAATAAGATGTGTTTGACCTGGGAATATAAGTTCACCTTCTACTATGTCACCAGCTGCTAACACAACACATTTGTTAACCGGGTGTGCAGAACGCTGTACGTTAGTAAGTTCTACAATCTTATTAGCATATTGAACTACTCGTTCTTCTGCTACTTTAGTATTGTAGTCAGGTGTAACCTTAGCTAGTTGTACATCAGATAACACGGCAACTGCTACCTCAGCGTCCTTTGTTTTCTTATGTAGTTTAGGCTTAGGTATCTTAGGTTTGTTCCACGTCCTTAGGTTTGTAGATACTGCGTCATACACAGCGTCAACCATATCAGCTTTTTTGTTTTTAGCTTTTTCTAATTGTCGTAAGAGTTTGACATTATCAGCTTTTAACTCAGCTATCTTAGATGACTCTGCTTCTGCTAACAGTTTTTCTATATTAATTTTCTTGGACATTAGCGTCAACTATATTCTGAAAGTGATGTCTAACTGCAGTCTCACTTATCTTTATGTTGTAATGTTCTTTTAGTAGTCTTGATACAACGAAGGGTTTGACTGGTCGTCCAGCTTTTACTCGGTCTTCTAGGCCTTCCCAAAAAGGTTTTGCCTCGTCAGTTATTCGACTAAGTATAGCAGTTCTCTTACCATTCTCTGCTTCGTCAAGCATTTCATTTATATCCATGTGTTCATTATAACCTTTCTTATTTAGTATGCAATTAACTAAGTAATTAATTCCAAACTAAATAACATCTACTATGAAGGTATGTATTTAGCACCTACATACTGGCTCAATCCCATCCTTTATCTATACATATGGATGATGCATAGCCTTGGTTTCTAGTATTGGATAAGTGGATATAATTGTCCATTGGTTATCCGCAATCTATGGGACGCAATCCTCATGCGACATAGCAGTAGCTATATAGTTTTATTTATTATGGCATATTATCCTTTGTATTTCCTCATTGGTATCATTGGCATCCGTCTCCGTTCAGTCGTCTCACTCGTGGTAGAGTTCCACTCATTCGCCTCCCTCACTTCGCTTCATGCCAATGAACTTGGTATGCAGCAGTGTTCACTAAAGGTTGATTGTTGACTTAGAAGTTATCACCCGTTGCAGGTTCTCCCTGCACTCTATTCTGCTACTAACATAGCTTTGATAAGCGGAAAGGAACACCTACTCCCTTGCGGGATTACTATGTCTACCGCCTATCTTACTATTGATTTAGTTTTAATGCATATTCTTTTACTTCATCTATATCTTTTAGATTAATAATCTTATGCTTGGTACATATATCGTAACATTCTTTAAGCAAGTTAAAGCCTGATGTATCACCTGTCGCACCGAATACATACATATCGGACACCCAGATTCTTCTAGCTGGCATAGTAGCTAACCATTCTAAAGCTGGGCCGTCAACAACATTACCACCACCTGAGTGATTGTATAGATATGTATCTGTAACACGCTTACCATTCTGTGCAATGATATGCAAGTCACCTGTAATATGTGAACCGTTGTACATTGCAATGTTAACAGCAGGTAATAACTTCATAATTTCTAGTATGTCATCACTGTTAAAGTTCATAGAACCTGATGCGTCTATCAATATAGTACCGCCTTTAACATTAAGTTTTTGTTTGAATATCTTTTTGTCAATACAAAATCTGTTAATGTATTTAGGATTGTAACCGTAATCCATAGGTCTATATTGCCTAGAACCTTTTAGTTTAGATTGCAAGTTAACTGTTAATGGTGGTGTATGTATATTCATTTTCCCCCAATAACCTATACCACTGCCTGAATGATAATTCATCTTGTTAAGTAATTCATTACGCATTCTATCTTCTAATGATTTAACAGTACCATCTATTTCACCGTCATCACTTTCTTCGCTTTCTTCACCTTCTGCTGATGATGGCTGTGGTACTGGTGGTGTGTATGGTTCTGGTGGGTCCATAAACATATCCAAATATTTACTTAATACTGCTGCTTGCTTTTGAACTTTCCTATAACTAGGTGTTTGTCCTGCACGGTTATTCATAATTGCCCTAGCAAATTGTTGTATTAAAGATGTTGCTACATTAAGTTCTGCTTTACGCATAGGTGATAATGTTATATCATCTTGTGCTTGTTCTAACAATGCAAATAATTGTTTGACTTGGTCTGTACCTTCTGAAAAGTTGTACAAACTTTGTCCTCTTTGCATTGTAAAATTATCTATACCATACAATAACAAGTTAGCAATAGGCATATTCTTAATCATATTTGCTATATAACCTCTATGAATATCCATACACATAGTAGGTTCGTTAATAGGTTTGTCGGCTCGTGATAATAAATAATTAACACGGACACTTTCTAATACATCTACTGCTTCTTTGCGTGTACCTGGTTTTAGTTTACCGCGTGTAGCTGGTGACCATTTAGCATAACCTAACTGCTTGCGTCTAATCATACGACTATGATTAACACCACATAATGCACAATGTCTATCCAAAGGTACATACATTTTCTTATTTAGATTATCTGTATCTGGTTCTGGATTTATATCGGTTGTTTCATATACATCCCAACTATCCCCAGTTACAATTTGGGGATAGGGATATGCTTTGTCGTTACTATACACGGGATATGTCAATCGCGTCTACTAATTCTTCGGCATTATCACCGAAGACTAGCTTACCTGCAGTTTCTGGTGTGAAACCTTTAGCTTGTAAGTCAAAGAATTCTTTCCAAGCACGAACAGATATGCGTTCTTCTGGGTCATCAACAAGCGTAGTGTCATTGATAACATCGTGCCATTCCTTAGGGAATTGTGCTAATGCACTTGGATGTATAGTATTTACGTGAATTTTGACTGGAAACCTATCTTTCAATGCAAGTGGTAGACTTTCTGGTGGGCTGTTAGTTGTAGCAACAACTTGAAAACCTTCCGCTGGTCTAACTGTTTCCTTTGTATCATTGTTAAGTGTTAACATAGCAATGTCTTGGTCATCTAGTATAGCGTGCAAGAATGTCATAGCGTCTGGTGATGCGTGGTCAATCTCATTGATAACCAATCTACCGCCATTACGCCAGGCTTGTATTGCAATACCATCGTGCCATTCAAATGTACCTGTGCTAGATGGTTTGTAAAAACCTTCTAAGTTTGCAGAAGCTGTGTCTTCTGTCATAGTAATTTGAAATACATTAGCAAGTCCATCCATAGTCAATGGTGTACCTTGCTTAACTGCACTGTATGTTTTACCTGTACCTGGTGGCCCGTATAATAATACACGCCTGGATTTACCTAGTACTTGTTGTATTAATTTCCAACAATCGTTGTTAGTATTTGTCATAAGTTCCTTCCTTATTCTTCTTCTTGATAACCATTAGGTATCCATTTACAATAGATATCTATTTGATTATTATTTTTTCTTTGACACACAATAAATTTACCTAAATCTTTTAGGTGTTCTATATTCTTTTGTGTGAATTGCATTATATTTCTAGCTGTACCTGATATCCATCTTGGTGATGTGCCAATCACAAACCAAGTATCTGGTGTAGCTAGTAATACTTTAACTTTCTCATCACTGAGAAGTTTAGCTTTGTTACCTCTGCCTGCAGTCTCCGGTTTGCCCGGTGTAGCTGCATACATACCTGTTGGTAGTGTCATTCGTCTTGTCCTTTCAAGTATTCTTCAACATCGTTAGCTATATTGTCGCCTGATGTTATTGTATCTAGATTATTAATAGTCATATCCATTAACTTATGTGTATCTTTTGTCAAGTGACATTGTATAGATGTTGGTTCTATTGATAACCAACTTCTAAATACACCACGCTTTTCACTATCTTGTCTAATCTGTTCTATCTCTGGTATAGTAAATGTTTCTCTACCTTCTGTTAGTGGATGCTCGGTCATAAAGTCTGTCATAACTTCTGCTCTAGCTTGTGTAACTATAGACATAGCTTGAACTATTGCTTGTAGATTAGTTACTGCGTCTACTTCTACTTGATATACCTCTGGGTCATCAAATGCATCTTGTTTATCACCGTGACTATCAAAACCTGCAAATGCTATAGACACTGTATAATTTTTTACATTACCTTGTGGATTTGCACGGATATGTCCTCCCATTATTCCTCACTTTCATACCAACTATCGTTGGCTTTGTATGCTTTTTGTATTTGGTATATCACTGCTTCGTGTAGCATTGAACACCAGCCTTTTACTTTGTCGTCAAGTTTTTGATAGTCACTAGATTTAGCTGCGTTATCTAAATCATTGAGTGTCCATACAATAACTTGTTTAAGTTGGTCATTGCTTAAGTCGTTAAGCATTTCGTCAACATCTGGTATAGCCATATACACTCCTCTCTTGTCGGCTGATTGCAAAAATGCTGAAGCCGACAAGAGAAGGGCATTTCTTATGTCGGCAACAACATTTATTTATGGATGTTACTCGGTATGAATAACTTGTAATCTACTTCCACCTATCTGCAGCACGCTACAGCTTACAGTTCTTAATAGATTACAAGTTACTCACACTATGGACATCACTTGCGTGACGGCTAGTAAGGGGCCTAGCAGCGTGAGTAACCTTGCATTTCAAGTGAGTGTTTCCGTACTTGAACTGTCTTGTGCAATCGATAGTTTTTCTACCATAAATCTTTTTTCTATTACATCATCTAGTTTACATTCCTCACATTGTTTGTAAGGATTTTTAGTACAAGATAAATATGGACACGATAAATCTATATTGCTATAGTGTTTAGTGGTCACAATTACCTCCGCAAGTTGCGTCAAATTCCTCAGCTAAATGAAATACTTTTACATTCATATCGTGTCGTTTACACCATACTTGTAAATGTTCTTTGTCACTAGTTAAACCTACTTCTAACATTAACCAATCACTTGGTGATACATTAGTTGGTCTTTCTAATTCACAATTTGTACAGTGTGCATACAATACTATGTCGTTAGGTGTAGTGTCGAATTTAATTGACATCAAAATCTATACCTTCCATTGCTTCTTTAGCTACTGGCATATCTGCAATAACACCTTTAAGTTGGTCGTGCATTTCTGATGTTTTATCAATTGCTTCTTGTGTTTCCTTATCGTCCCAAGGATACTCGGTTGTACCATTGCCATTACCTAGTTCTATGTCCCATACATTTGTCATTGTTAAGTCATACTTTCTAGCTATATGATTGAGTAATAAGAATGGTTCTCCCCAAGCAGAATCAAATGATAATATAACTTTACCTCGGTCATTGTCATAGGTTTCATCTATAATTCTAGTATCACAATCTCCCCATTTAGTTCCCCAGTTACGATACTGCCAATCAATTGGTTCATAAGTACCGTGTTTATCTGTGAGTTCTTGCTTAGTTATATCTAACATAGGTCTAGCACCTTCGTCATCCTCAAACCAGGCGTCAACTCGAACATCATCAAATGTTCTAGCACCTTGTCGTATTGATTCGAATATCTTAGGCATAGGAAAACACTCGGTTAATTCATATACTGTTACTTCGTCTTCGTCCATAGTAATGTCGTTAGTAATAGTTTTCATAAAAGCTTTTACATCTACTTCATTACCTGATAATGTCACTGTGTTTTGTGTCCAGTTAGGCATTATTCCTCCTCTT
>CENO01059348.1_pt1 | contig 23441 bp, 21 predicted proteins | sample 530271 | NCBI WGS metagenome assembly CENO01 (sample SAMEA2619857, study PRJEB7988) | marine metagenome | biome: marine biome (ENVO:00000447); feature: surface water layer (ENVO:00002042); material: "saline water (ENVO:00002010), including plankton (ENVO:xxxxxxxx)" | depth 5 m | reverse complement strand
AGAAAAATATGGTTAAGATGGAAAGAAAATTTATCATCAAAAGATGATTGGTTTCCTCCATCTACAGAACCATATAATGAAATTAGAACAACAGGAACTATAAATGTACTTGGTATTGATTCTGAAAGTAATGTTGCAGGAATAACAACAACAAGTGGTTTAGCTTATAAAATACCTGGAAGAGTTGGTGATTCCCCTATTATTGGTGCAGGTTTATATGTAGACAATGAAGTGGGAGCTGCAGGAGCAACAGGCAGAGGCGAAGAAATCCTTAGAACATGTGGATCTTTTTTTGTAGTTGAACAAATGCGAAGCGGTAAAACTCCTCAGGAAGCATGTGAAGCGTTATGCCAAAGAATTATTGATATTAATGGAGGAACAAAAAATATTAACTTCAATGATAAAATTGTTGCTTTAGGAAAAGATGGTAGCGTTGGGTGTGCGTCTATTAAAGAGAAAAAAGGAAATAATCCCAAACTTGCATATTGGTCAAATGAAGGATTTAAAGTGTATAAAGGTACTTATCTGATTGAAGATAAATCAGTAAATTATGTAGGTTAATTTAACTAAGAATTCTTCTGGCATATCACCTTTTCTTATCTTATAACTAAAATCTAATCTTGATCTTGATAGTAAAATAAATTGAATTCCTGGTGCGAAAGTAGAACTAAACTTATCATACCTTACAGGGAATTCTTTATTTAGAATTGTATTAGTTAAATACTCAACATATAAATTAAAATTAGTTTGTTTATAAGATTTATATTTTCTTGGAAAAAGTAAATAACCAGCTGATATTGAATTTTTAAATGTATTTAAATTGGTCTTTTGCCATTTTACAGTAGAACCTTGTGTAAATTTCTCATCAATATTAGAAATTCTAGTAACTGCTGTTGTAATCGATATAGCTAGTTTATTTATTAACTGAGTACCAATTAATCCTAATTCAAAACCAGTGTCTTGTAACTCCAGATCTAAATTATCTTTCATGAATTTATCTTCGTGGTATGAATACTTAATGAAAGATGATAGTCTCGTATGATATTTTTGTTTATCAGTAGTTATAATTCTTTGTTTGGAGTAAAGCTTAAATCCATTTAATCCAAAATTTGGCATCATATCTTGTTCATAAGGCTTATTTGCAAATTGAATGCTACCACTCAACATTATTTTTTTTGATAAACCATAAGATAGAGAAGGTGTCACAATAAAAGCATTACCAATACTACCCATAATGTTAGATCCATCAAGAAAAATATTAGAATTTGTAAGCCTTACAACTTTTGTTCCTTTTGGAATTAAACTCGCTGGTTCAGAGTTAATATATAATTCTTGAGCAGAGGTTTTATAACTGCATATAAATAAGAAAAGAATAAAAAATATTCTCATTTAAAATTATAGTTTATAAACTACTTTTAAGATGATAGACTTTATTAGATTTTAAATTTTCATGCTTAGAACAACATGAGGCAGTATGTATGCCTGTTTCATAACATGAGTGTGAAGTTTTAGCAGAAATTAATTCATATTCACTTTTTCTAATAAATTTCCTATCTACTAAAGTAAATACATTAGTTTCCTTATCTCCATCGGAAAAGAAATGAAATAAATTGCCATTAACAAGGTTATGCTTATCATTTTCAGCTATTAATTTATCATTAAAAACAATTTCAATTGACCCTACAAAAAAACCAGCATCTTCAACTTTTTCTTGAATTAAATCAAAATCAACAAAAGCGCCATCTTTAAATTCTAATTTAAATGATGTTGCTTCTAAATCAGGGGTAATTGACTCAATGAAATCAAGTTTTTCTAAGCTCTTTTGTGTTGAATATGAACACATGGCACAAGTTAGTCCTGTTGCTTTTAAGTTTGAATAGAATGACTGAGAATATCCTATATTGAATATTAAAAGCATTGATATTGTAATTAATATTTTCTTCATTACTTTTATTTAACTATGTAAAAATAGCAAAAAATGAAATTACTTAAATCTATTTTACTTTTTTTAACAATTGTTAGCTGTAGTACCCCTATTAATGAAAAAGCTAATGATTTCTCAGCATTAATAGATCTTGAAGGTAATGCATTTAATTTAGATGACTTAAAAGGAAATATTTTAATTCTAAATATTTGGGCAACATGGTGCAAACCATGTATAGCAGAATTTGAGAGTTTAGAAGAGGTAAAAGATAAGTTTCAGGATATTAATGTTAAAATTATCGCTGTTTCAAATGAAGATTTGAAATTGATAAATTCTTTTTTAAATAAAAGAAAATTTGATTTAGATTTTATTAAGCTTAATGGTGACTTATCTTATTTTAACGCATACAGTTTACCAACTACTATAGTATTTGACAAGAGCGGTAATGAAGCTTTTAGATTAACAGGTGGTGTTGACTTTAATACTAAAAACTTTATTGACAGAATATTAAATATTGAAAAGTTATAACTTTTTCACACCAGAAGTTTCATGACCAATAATTCTTCTCGACTCCATATATTTTTCCATGTGATATTTATCATATAATGGATCATCAGCATATACAGAATTAATTCTTACATTTTTTGAAGCTTGAATAAATTTACCATCTCCAATCCATATTGCAACATGGTCAATTCTTCTTTTTCCATCTCTATAATATCCAAAAAACATTAAATCACCTTCATTAAGATTATCCCAATTTCTATTCTGATCAACTAATATGCCCTCATTAATTTGTTGAGATGCGTCTCTCGGTATTACAAGCCCATTCATCAAATAAATTGTTTTTGTAAATCCCGAACAATCAAAACCTTTTGAAGATGTTCCTCCCCATAAATAAGGAACCCCAATGAATTGTTTGGAATTATTAATTATATCTGATGTTGTTTTTTCACTATTATTAAACATTGGAGAAATATCCATCTGATTAACCCACCCTACTCTCTTATCAGGGTATTCAATTTTATAAAAACCTCCAATTTTATCAGTTACATTCAAAACTGAACCAACAACTAAGTCAGAAATAATGGCTTTTCTCTCAACAGTAGAATAAGCAAAACCTTGAACAGAACTAAATATGTAAGGGTTTTTATAGTAATTATTATACTCACTTTCTGAAACAATTGATATACCTCCATGATCAATCCATGAAATATACTCGTCAGGAGTTTGGATAAGGTACCACTCTCCTTGTTTCTTTAGAACCTTTACTCTTGTCCCTAAAAGTGTTTGAGATACTAACTCAGATGAATGTGAGGGTCTACCTCTTAAGTTTCCAACTGAGTTATTAATAATTCCATATATTGTATCTTTTGGCAGTACTACAATATTCTCTGAATAATTTATACCTGCACTATCTAATTTCTGTAAAAGATAGTTTTTTGCTTCAATTTTTGATGTTTCTCCATCAATTATAATTGTAGAATTACTTAATGAGTAAGTAATATTAAATAGAGAAACTCTTTTATCAGGTGCATAAATCGAATTTACCTCATTCAATATTGAGTCGATATTACCATTTTTTTTATTACACCCAAAAAATATTAATATGATAAATAAATATCTCATCTACTTCAATTTCTCAAATTCATCAAAAAGACTAACGATGTAAGGCAGAGATCCAGAAGAATGGTTTTCTCCTATAAGATCAATAAACTCTACAATATTTTTATCTGCCCCTAGTGAAATAAAACTGTTATAAGTATCAACAGAATTTTGATAAGGTACAGTAATATCATCAGTACCATGATACATTATCATTTTATTTTTTGGGATCCATTGATCCAGACTATTTTCTTCAAAAGCATCAACAATAATTTTTAAATCTGCATCAGTATAAATATTATTAATAAAATTAGAAGTCAACAACTCACTCATATCATCTGATAAGACAGAATTAATTTCATACCCAGAGTATTTACCATTAAAATATTCAGGAATTATTGAAGCGTATGGTTCATTAAAAATAGAAGATAAAGGTAAACTCCAATCATATGATGTTTTATATCCCATTGCTACGTAGGCAATGTAATATGGAACGTGATATGTCTCCTTTGAAATAAAGTAATCTAACATGCCAGTTATATCATATCCCCCAGAAGCAGGAGCTGATGCAACAAGATTTAATCCAGAATAATTATTTTTTTCCATATTATAGTGAGCTGACATAGTTGCAAATCCACCTTCTGAATATCCGGATAAAAAAACATCACCATTAAAATTGTAACCTTCAATTGCTGCTAATTCTTTAGCTGCCCTGATCATATCGACAATAGTTTGTCCAGTAATATCAGATCTATAATAAGGGTGAACTATGTTGTCTGAGACCCCAAAGCCCAAATAATCAGGAATTACAAAAATATATCCAGCACTGGCTGCATTTGAAAAAAAACTATATTGAATTAAATCTTCGGTTGGAGCATCTGCATGTAATGATGTTGTACCATGATTAAAATTAAGAATCGGCATCCCTTGATCAGTGTCAGGAAAAGCAACAAGACCTGAAGCTTTTATATTTTGTCCTTTGTAGGTAGTATTATATGTAATTGTATAAAGGCTTATATCATATTGGAGATACTCATTAAGGTTTCCATATTCAGAGTTTTGAACTATCTCTAAAATATTCTCTTTGGAAATTGAAAACAATTTTGTGTAAGTATCAATGTAAGCTCTGGTCAGCTCATCTTGGTTATTACAAGAAAATAACAATAGAAATAATAATAAATAGGATTTAATTTTATTCATGTGATATTTGTTCCTGTAAATTTAATTAATATTGACTTATGGATAACTATGGTTTTCTCTCTTTAATTCCTCCGATTATAGCAGTTATTCTTGCAATTAGGACTAAGCAAGTATTTATATCACTTTTAACTGGAATTTTTTTTGGTGGATTAATTATTGGAAACTGGAATCCATTTCAAGGTATTCTCCTCACAATTGAAAGTGTTGTTAATGTTTTTAATGATCCAGGAAATACAAGAGTTGTTTTTTTTACTTTCTTAGTTGGATCTTTAATAACACTTATCCAAGTGACTGGAGGAGTTGAAGGGTTTATAAATAGTTTCCAAAAAAAACTTTCTTCAGAAAATAATGATAATAGCAGTAAAAAAGTTCAATTATATGCTTCTTTAACTGGTTTTTTGTTATTTGTTGAATCTAATATTTCAGCCTTAACTGTAGGTACAATTTTTAGACCTTTATTTGATAAACTAAAAATATCTAGAGAGAAACTAGCTTATATTGCTGACTCAACTTCTGCCCCATCAAAATTATTAATACCATTTAATGGTTGGGGTGCATATATTATAGGTATTCTCACCGTTCAAGGGATAGACAAACCTTTTAATGAACTTATCTCCGCAATGAAGTATAATTTTTATCCTCTGTTAGTAATTATAATTTTAGTTGTAATTATAATTTCTGGAAAAGATTTTGGATTAATGAAAAAAGCAGAAAAAAGAGCAAAAGGTGGTATACTGTTTGATAAAGGATCAACCCCAATGGTTTCTGAAGATATAACAGTAATAAAAACTAAAAAAGGAATAGAATCTAATTCTTTTAATATGTTTTTACCCTTATTGTCAATGGTCATTATTATGATACTAATGCTTTTCTATACAGGTTATGATCCATCAAAAGAAAACATGAAGTTTTTCGAAATTTTAGAAAATTCATCTGGATCTACATCCGTTCTTTATTCTGTAATTCTCTCAATTATAATTGCAGCTTCATATTATATTTTCAATGGAATATTATCTGTTAAAGAAGTTGTGTCATATTCAATTAAGGGAATGGGAGGAATGATGCAATTGTCATTATTAATTATGCTAGCATTTACTATTGGAAATATATGTAAGGATTTAGGAACAGGTATTTATGTTTCAAATGAGTTGAAAGATATCCTCTCACCTAAATTTGTTCCAGTCTTGTTATTTTTAACTAGTTGTTTTATATCATTTTCAACAGGAACATCATGGGGTACATTTGCAATAATGCTAGCAATAGCAGTACCAATTTCTCAAGAGATGGGGATAAATAGTTCTATAGCAATTGCTGCTGCTCTTGGCGGTGGGCTTTTTGGTGATCATTGTTCACCAATTTCCGATACTTCAGTTATTTCTTCGATGGCATCAGCAAGTGATCATATTGATCATGTAAAAACACAATTACCATATGCAGTTTTAGCTGGCTTAATAACAAGCATATTATATTTATTGATTGGATTAAGTATATAAAAAAAGCACTTGATGAAATCAAGTGCTTCACAAACCAAACTAACTAAACTATTTGTGTAATATTTTAACGCAAAATAATAATCTTCTGTTACAGAAATTCATGTAATAAATTATTAAAATGTAATCTTATTGATTTTAAACTATATAAATCTATTTATCAGATTTTCAAAAAACTCTTGTTTACCTGATTGCTGATTAATCCCATTTGAATTTAATGAATGATTATATAAATCATCAAGTGAAAGATTATTTTGTGAAAATTCTTTACCAATCCCTGAGTGAAAAGAAGAATACCTTTCTTTTATTAAAGATGAGTATTCAGAATCATTAATAATTTTTTCAACAATTAATAAAGAACGTGCAAATAAGTCTATTGATCCAATATGAGCATGAAATAAATCATTAAGATCAGTAGAGTTTCTTCTTGTTTTAGCATCAAAGTTTATTCCTCCACCATTTATTCCTCCAGATTTAATAATTATAATTAAAGCTTCTACTATTTCGTAAATATTATTTGGAAATTGATCAGTATCCCAACCATTTTGATAATCTCCCCTATTAGCATCTATACTCCCCAACATATTTGCGTTAGCAGCTACTTGAAGTTCGTGATCAAATGTATGGCTTGCAAGAGTTGCGTGATTTACCTCTATATTTAGTTTAAAATCATTCATTAGATCATATTCTCTTAAAAATCCAATAACAGTTGCAGCATCAAAATCATACTGATGTTTAGATGGTTCCATTGGTTTAGGCTCAATAAAAAAATGTCCTTTAAATCCATTAGCCCTACCATAATCTTTAGCCATATGAAGAAAGGTAGCAAGATTATCAAGCTCTTTTTTCATATCAGTATTCAGCAAAGTCATATACCCCTCTCTTCCACCCCAAAATACATAATTTTCACCTTTCAATTTTATTGTGGCATCAATTGCATTTTTAACTTGAGAACCTGCATATGACACAACTTCAAAATCAGGATTAGTAGCTGCACCATTCATGTACCTTGGATGAGAAAATAAATTTGCTGTACCCCATAATGGTTTAATTTTAGAATCGTTGATTTTTATTTTACAATAATCAGTTATATCCTCAAGTCTTTTAGTAGATTCAGATAATGAATCTGCCTCATCAATCAAATCAAAATCGTGGAAACAGAAATAATTTAAATCTAGTTTAGATATAAACTCAAAAGCTGCATCCATTTTTTCATATGCTCTTATTTTTACATCTTTAGAATCAAGCCAAGGATAATATTTTGTTCCAATACCAAAAGGATCGTTTCCCAGATTAGTAAAAGAATGCCAATAAGCAATTGCAAACCTAAAATGATCTTTCATTGGTTTACCCAAAACATACTTATTCTTATCATAATATCTATATGAAAGTGGATTTTTAGAAGATTTACCTTCAAATTTTATCTTACCAACTCCTTTAAAATATTCTTTATTACCTTTAATGACACTCATAGTTATCAAATTAATTTATTTAATAATTTTTTCCAATTCTTATAACTTTCATCCATACTCTTTGATTCTTGTGGATTAAGCTTTTCTATTAATTTTAAACTAGAAAAAGCTTCTTCCTCATTATTATAATCACCTGTTCCTAATGCAGCACCTCTTGCAGCACCTAATGAACCATCTGTATTATAAACATAAAGTTTTGTTTTAGATACATTAACAAAAACTTCTTTAAAAATTTTACTTTTAAATAAGTTAGAATCACCAACCTTCACACTATCAATATTCAATCCCATTTTTCTTAGATATTCTATACCATAACATAATGAAAATGCGATTCCCTCTAATACTGATCTAATAATATGTGAATTATTATGAATATTAAAATCTAATCCATTAATCATTGCATTTAAATTTTTATTATGATTAAATAATCTTTCAGAACCATTACCAAATGGAAAAAAAGAAAGCCCTTCACTTGAATTAACCTCTTCAGATAAATTATCCATCTCAAAATATGAGTTTATTTTCAGTGTTTTTTTTAACCAAGAATAAGCAATTCCAGATCCATTAATACATAATAAAACGCCATTTCTTTTATTATTTATATCATCATTACAATGGAGAAAAGTATTAACTCTATTTTGTGGATCACTTATATCTTTTTTTGTAACACAATATATTACTGCGGATGTACCAGCTGTTGCTGCGATTTCACCTTCATTCAAAACATTTAATGAAAAAGCATTATTTGGTTGATCGCCTGCTCTATACGATATTGTGACATTATCTACTAAACCAAAGTTTAAACAATTTTCTTTAGAAATTTTACCCTGAACACCTATTGATGGAACAATGTCGGGAACCTTATCTATTTCAATTTGATAGAAATTAAGGATATCCATTGAAACATCTCTTTTATTAAAATCCCACATTATACCTTCAGACAAACCTAAAGGTGTTGTTGATATATTTCCTGTTAATTTAAATACTATAAAATCTCCAGGAAGCATAAATTTATAAATTGACGAATAGACGTCTGGTTTATTTTCCTTGACCCATCTTAACTTAGAAGCTGTAAAATTTCCTGGTGAATTTAATAAGGAGCTTGATATAATATTTTTGTCAAGCTTATTTGAAGCTTCTTCTCCTATCAAAACTGACCTTGAATCACACCAAATAATAGAATTAAATAAACTTTTACCATACTTATCAATAGCAACTAGTCCATGCATCTGGTAAGATATTCCAATAGATTTTACGTAGGAAAGATCATGTTTTTTTTTAAAATAAAAGAAACACTTCTTTATATTTTCCCACCATATCTCCGGATCTTGTTCTGCCCATCCCTCATTTATAGAAAGAATTTCCATTTCATTATCAGGAAATGAAATACTGTCTAATTGATTTTCATTCTTAAAATCATAAAGAGACATTTTGATAAAGGAACTTCCTATATCAATACCTATAAAATATTTGTTTTCATCTGAAAGCATGAGAATTATATAAATTTATAAATATTATATCAGGTTAATCAATGGAAAAAACAAAAAATCAAAAATTAAATCTAATTCAATCAATAAGTCTTGTTATTGGAAATATGATTGGTGTTGGAATTTTTATGTTGCCAGCATCACTCTCAGAATATGGATCTATCAGTATTTTTGGTTGGATAATATCTGGAATAATGGCCTTATTAATTGCTGTCATTTTTAGAAATATCACATATACCTTTAATGATAGTAATAATCCTATTGACTATTTAGAAAATATATTTGGAGATTTCATAGGGTTTTTTATTATATGGGGGTATTGGATTTCAATATTACTAGTTAATGCAAGTATAGCTATTGCAATCACGAGTTACCTTTCTGTTTTCACAGACATTATACAAAAAAGAGAATTTGCTATATTAATATCAATATTAATTGTTTTAGTTATAGCTTTTATAAATTATAACGGTATAAAAAATACAGGTAATTTTCAGTTAATTACAACTATATTAAAAATAGTACCATTAATTACAACTATATTTTTGGGTTTTTATTTTTTCGATATAAATAATTTTTTTCCTATTAATCTGTCTTCAGAGACAAACTTTAAGGCAATTACAATTACAACAACCTTAACATTCTTTGCTTTTCTAGGAATTGAATCTGCTTCAATTCCTGCCGATAAAATATCTAATCCCAAAAAAAATATTCCAAAATCAACTATGATTGGAACAATAATTACTTTTTGTATTTATGTTTTTTCTATGATTGCTATAATTGGAATTATGCATCCCAACGAAATTTATATGTCAAGTGCACCTTTTGCAGATGCTACTGGATTTATTCTAGGAAATTATGGGAAAAATATAATTGCAATTTTTGCGATAATCTCAGGTTTAGGAGCACTAAATGGTTGGACTTTATTACAAATAGAAATTCCTAAAAAATTATCAAATAAAGGGCTTTTAGGAAAAAGATTTTCAAAGGTTAATTCAAAAGGTGTTCCATACCAGACATTGGTCTTTTCTAGTATAATTGTTTCAATGTTGATATTAATTAATTATACAAAAAGCCTTAGCACTATTTTCACATATTTAATTTTAACTAGTACATTTTGTTCTCTGATGTTATACCTTTTTATATCTTTTTCAGAAATAATTATCTCATTCAAAAAAATAAATTTTAGCAGAATCATAAGAGGAATTTTATCTTTATTATTCGTAATGTGGTTGGTTATAGGTGTTGGTTATGAATCTATTATTTCAGGTTTAATATTACTTTCATTCTCTATTCCTATCTATATTTATCAAAAAAAATATGCTAGATTCAAAAAAGATTAGAGAAGCTTTCCCTTCACTCTCTTTAAGAGACAAAAATAATAATCAAATAATTTACTTAGATGGTCCAGGAGGAACTCAAGTACCAAACTCAGTAATTGATGGAATATCAGAATATTATAAAAAACACAATGCAAATACTCATGGGGAATTTGGCACAAGTATCGAAACAGATAAAATAATGAGTACGCTAAGACATAAAGTATCTATTTTACTTAATGCTGAAGATAAAAACTGTATCTCAATTGGTCAGAATATGACAACGTTAAACTTTCAGCTAGCAAGAGGTTTATCTAAAATGTTTAAAGAAGGTGATGAGGTAATTATAACCGCATTAGATCATGAGGCGAATAGAGGACCTTGGAAAATATTTGAAGAGAAAGGCATTAAACTGATCGAGATAAATTTATTATTAAATGGTGAGCTAGATTATAATGATTTTGAAAATAAAATAAATAGCAAAACAGTTATGATTGCTATGGGAATGTCTTCAAATGCATTAGGGACAATAAATGATTATGAAAAAATCAGAGAGTTAACATTAAATAAAAAAATATTATTATTACTTGATGCTGTTCATTACGCTCCTCACTTTACAATTGATGTCAAAAGCCTAAAATGTGATTTCCTTCTTTGTTCAGCATATAAATTTTATGGTCCTCATGTAGGTTTATTATATACTAAACCTGATTTTCTAAATAAAATTGATACTGATAGACTTATAGTACAGGAACAAGATGCTCCCTATAAAATTGAAACTGGAACATTAAATCATGCTGCTTGTAATGGAGTAATTAAGGCAATTGATTTTATTTCTTCATTTGGAGATGGTAATTCATTAAGAGAAAAAATTGAAAGTTCTTATCTAAAAATAAGCAGACACGAAAATAAATTAGCTTCTAAACTCTATTCATCTTTAAATCAACTTAAAAATATTGAAGTTATAGGAACAGATTTTTCAAAAAGAAGAGCGCCTACAGTATCTTTTATTCATAAAAACAAGTCTCCAAATGAAATATGTAAAATATTAGCTTCATATAATATATGCGCATGGGATGGACATTTTTACGCATTAAAAGCAATTCAAGATCTAGATTTAGAAAAAATTGGAGGTGTAACTAGATTAGGAGTATCTCTCTACAATACAGAGGAAGAAATAGATAGAACTATAGAAATTATATCAAAAATTTAATGTTTTATTTCTGAATACTTTTTCATAACATAATTTAAAGTCTTGTAAGAATTTAATAAAATATCTTGAACAGAGGAATCTTTCATCCACTCTACCTTTTCAATTTTTTCTTTTTTCTGAGGTTTCATTTTTGAATCATCAATACATTTCATATTAAACCAAGTTGTTTTTTTAAGAATAAATTTTTTATTTCTGGTATATGTATGCCATGTAGAAATGATTTTACTTCCACATTTTACTTTTACTTTTGTCTCTTCTTCAACTTCTCTTTTTGCACATTCTTTTATTGTTTCACCTTTATCTAGTTTACCTTTTGGTAAATCCCATTTTTTCATTCTATAAATAAATAAAATTTCTTTATTAGAATTTTGAACTACACCACCACCAGCTTTAATTATTTTAAACATTTTTTTTAGATCCTTAACTGCTTTTTTATAACCCTTTAAAGTGATGGTAATAGAGTATATTTTTTTAAACTTATGTTTAGTCATTTTTTTTAATAAATCAACAATTGTTTTAATTGTCGAATCAAATATCAAAACTCTAGAATATAATTTTTTTGGAACAATTCCTGATGATCCATCAACATGAGTATCAAAATCTTCTTTTTTTAGTTTTAAATTATTTAATTCTTTAAAATGAATTGGGATATCATTTACAAAAATCGTTTTCATAATTAATTTAATTGAATCTTATAATATTAAAATTAATCTTACTTTTGTTAAAATATGAAATCTCTAGAATTATTAAATGATTTAATTAAGATTAATTCAATAAAAATTAATTTGAAAAATTCATTCTCATGGGCATCTGGATGGAAATCTCCTTTTTACTTTGATAATCGAATATCATTATCATATCCGAATATTAGAAAAGAAATTACTAAAAGACTAGTAAGTATTATTAAAGAAAAATATGATGATGTTGGAATAATTGCAGGAGTAGCCACAGCTGGAATTCCTCAGGGAGCATTAGTAGCAGAAAATCTTAATCTACCATTTGCTTATGTAAGATCTAAACCTAAAAGTCATGGAATGAAAAACATGATAGAGGGTAGGATAGAAAAAGGAAAAAGAGTATTACTAATTGAAGATCTAATTTCAACTGGAGGAAGCTCTATAAAATCTGTAGAAGCAGTAAGAGAAACAGGTTCAATCGTAATAGGAGTACTCTCTATCTTCAACTATGGATTCAAAGTTTCTGAAGAAAACTTTAAAAACATAAACTGTGATACTAGCAGTATTTTCAACTATAATGACCTATTATCTATAGCTCTAAAAAATAACTACATTGAAGATCAAGATTTAGAAAAACTTAAGAGTTGGAGAGATAATCCTGAAAAGTGGAAATAGGGATAATTAAGATATTCTCTTAACGTTTCCAGCTATTTTTCCTTTCTTACCATCAACTAGTTCAAACTCTACTGAGTCACCCTCATTTATTTGATCAACTAGTCCTGTAGAATGTACAAAATGTTCAGCTTCACTACCATCTTCGATAATGAATCCGTATCCTTTTGAGATATTAAAAAATTTAACTTTTCCTGTGTTCATAATTTATAATTAGAGCGCAATATATCTCATAATTATTATAATAAATAATTTATTTAATTTCTTTTCCAACATATGTCAATTCAACTGGTATAATATCATCTTGAGCATTTAATTTTTCATATGCTATACTAGATAATCTTATATCAATTTTATCGTTTACTCCTGTATTTGGAAGTTTACCAATAACTCTAACAATGACAATATTTCCATTCATTTGATTTTTAACAAAAATAATAGTGCCGACTTCAGCTGATTTGTGTAATGCTAAATATTTATCAGAATCATCTGATCCATTAATTGAAGAAGCAAAACCTTCTACCCGACTTGTTACAATATCTTGACTTGATTCCTCTATCTTTTCAATTTGATCATCAACTATAATTTTTTGACCTATAGATATCTCGTTACTTGAAAGGTTATTTAGTTTTTTTATTTCCTCAACATCAACATTATAAATTTTTGATATTGAATAAAGAGTTTCACCTTTTTCTACTAGGTGAAATTTCTGATCTTTTGAAAATAGATTGTTAAAACAAATAAAAACTAATAATAGTACAATTTTTAATAAGTTTGTATTCATATTTTTAATTAAAAATTAATTATGTATTCAAATATATTGAAGGTTTTCCTATTATCAATTTTACCCATCTTTAATATCATAGGTGAAAGTGAAAAGAAAAAAGTATTAGTTGGAAAAATAGATAATAACATCGATCCGAGAACTAACAGATATTCAAAATTATTATTAGAAGAAGCTTCAGAAAATGACTATGATATAGTTGTAATTGAGATGGATACTTATGGTGGTGCTGTAAATGATGCGGATGATATCAGAACTAGAATATTAGATTTTGAGATTCCAATTTATGTTTGGATCAATAAAGACGCAGCATCAGCTGGAGCACTAATTTCTATTGCATGCGATAGTATTTATATGAGTAGTGGTGCTAGTATAGGAGCTGCTACAGTTGTTACAGGTGATGGTACACAGGCTCCAGATAAATATCAATCATATATGAGATCAATAATGAGATCAACTGCCGAAGCTAAGGGAAGAGATCCAAAAATAGCAGAAGCAATGGTTGATGAAGATATTGAAGTAGATAGTATTTCAATGGAAGGCAAGGTTATTACTTTTTCAACCAAAGAAGCAATTAAATATGGTTTTTGTGATGCAGAGCTAAACTCAGTTGTTGAAATTATGGAAAGGCAAGGAATTGAAGATTATGAAATAACAAAATTTGAACTTGGATCTACAGAGGATATTATTTCATTCTTTTTAAATCCTGTAGTAAGTAGTATTTTAATATTATTGATTCTAGGAGGGTTATATTTTGAATTACAAACTCCAGGTATTGGGTTTCCTATAATAGCGTCAATAACCGCTTTAATATTATATTTAGTTCCTTATTATTTAAATGGAGTGGCTGAAAATTGGGAAATCATTATGTTTTTTGTTGGAGTCATTCTAATAATGTTAGAGGTATTTGTAATTCCCGGATTTGGAATTTTTGGAATAACAGGCTTATTTACTTCTATTGGCTCTCTTATTCTAATAATGTTAAACAATGACATGTTTGATTTCACTTTTGTCTTATCTAAGGATTTAGTAAGCTCTAGCTTGTCAGTTTTAATATCAGTTTTTTCATTTCTTCTTATACTTTTATTTGGTGGAATAAAATTAACAGATACCAAAGCTTTCAAAAATATTGCTTTAGCTGAAACTCAAGATATAAGTAAAGGATATATTTCAAACAAATATTCAGATGATATAGTAGGTAAAAAAGGAAAATCATTTACTGTTCTTAGGCCATCTGGAAAAGTAATAATTAATGATGTGATTTATGATGCTGCTACAGAAGGAGAATTTATTGAAAAGAATAAGAATATAATTGTATTAAATTCTGAGGGATCATCATTAAGGGTTAAAAAAGCATAGATGAAAATAATTGGAATAATTCCTGCACGAATGGAGTCTTCAAGACTTCCTGGAAAACCTTTAATTAAAATCGATGGAAAAACTATGATTCAAAGAGTTTACGAATCAGTAAATAAATCTATGTTATTTGATAAAGTCATAGTTGCCACACCAAATATGGAAATATATGATCATGTAGAAGTATTTGGGGATGTAATTCTTACTTCAAATAACCCTTTAAATGGAACAGAAAGAGTTTTTGAGGCTTATCAAAAATTAGATGAGGAGTTTGATTTTATTGTTAATATACAAGGAGATGAACCATTTATCAAAAAAGAACAATTAACTGATATTATATCTATATGTAAGGAGCCAAATAAAATATGTACACTAGTCAAAAAAGAGAAATATTCCGATAATTTAGAGCGTGAATCAATTATGAAAGTAGTTATTAATTCTAATAATGAAGCAATGTATTTTTCTAGATCATTAATACCCTATCAATCTATTAAAAAAAATTACTTAAAACATATATGTATCTATGCATATGATCCTATGACTCTAAAAAAAATTATTTCTTTACCTCAGTCAAGTTTAGAAAAACATGAATCTTTAGAACAACTTAGATGGCTAGAGAATGGATTTAAGGTTAATGTAAAAATCACAAATCATGATAGTTTTAGTATAGATACAAAAGAAGATATTATCTTAGCCGAAAATTACTTAAAATAAACAATAAGATTTATGAACTTTCTAAAGGATATATTTTTAGGTGCAATAAAAGGTATTCTCTCTCTTGGAATAGCTTTAATAATGCTATTAATTTTTTTCAGTATTATAGGAGCATTATTTTCTCCAGACACAGAAGAAGAAGTAGTTGTATCAGATAATAGTCTATTGTATATCGATAATTTAAGTTTAATTGGAGATAGAGATACTAAAGCTGACGAATTAAACTTTGATTTTGAAATTCCTTTACCACTACCTATAATTGATAATAGTCAAACTGAAAAAATAAGCTTATTAACTTTTAAAAATATCATTAATAAAGCCGCAGAAGACGATAAAATTAAAGGAATATATCTTAATGTAGAAAATGTAGGTATTAGTTTCAATAAAGCTGAAAAGGTTAGAGATATTCTTGAAGAATTTAAGAAATCAAAGCCAATATATTCATTTGCTGACTTACAAACTAAAGGTGCTTATTTCATATCATCAGTTTCAGATTTTGTTGCTATTTCTCCTCCAGGTTTTATATCAGTAAGTGGATTTGGAATAAGTGAGTTTTTCTTTAAAAATATGTTGGATGAGTTAGGGATAAAGATTAATCTTTTTAGAGTTGGTGAGTATAAAGGAGCTGCAGAAACATATGTAAGAACAGATTTTAGTGATGAAAATGAAGAACAATATCTAAACTTATTGAATTATAGAATGACAAACTATCTTGATAGAATTTCCTCATCTAGAGGAATTGAAAAAGACAAACTACTCAGTATTATTGATGATTTTGAAACTGAGCTTCCTAAAGACGCATTAAATAATAAATTAATTGACAGTTTAATATATGAAGATGAGATGTCTAATTATCTAAAAATTAAAGTAGATAGTTCATATAAAAAGATTTCACTTCTGAAATACAGAAAGACTCTGACAAACAATAAATACAATAAAAATAAAATAGCAGTATTGTATGCTATTGGGGGAATCTTACCTGGTTCTGGAGATGATGGTATTTATTCAGAATCTATAATTAAGGAAATTAAGAAAATTAAGAAGAATAAAAATATTAAGTCAGTTGTACTATATGTCAACTCTGGTGGTGGAAGTGCATTTGCATCTGACCTAATTGCTAGAGAACTTAAGTTATTAAATGATGAAAAACCTTTAATTGCATATATGTCAGATGTATGTGCATCGGGTGGATATTACATTTCTATGCCTGCAGATACATTAATAGCTTCTAGTGGATCTATTGTTGGATCAATTGGTGTTTTTGGATTATTCCCAGAAATGTCAGGACTTTTAAATGATAAACTTAGAATCAGTACTGATCAGATAAGAACAAATAAAAATATTGGAGAAATTGATCCATTTAGGCCATTAGAAGAGGATGAAAAAAAATTAGTTCAAAGAGGAGTTAATCAAATTTACTCAGACTTTTTATCTATAGTTGCAGAAGGGAGATCAATGACAACTAATGAGGTAGATAAATTAGCTCGAGGAAGAGTATATTATGGTAATGAAGGAAAAGAATTAAATCTTATTGATATTGTTGGAGAATTCAATGATGCTATTAATTTAGCTGCTGATCTTGCAGATATTGAAAAATACCAAATAATAGAGTATCCTAAACAAAAAACTGAAATTGAAAGAATAATTTCCTCTCTTCAGCAAACTAAAAGTATGCTTGATCCATTTATTAAAAGTAATTGGATGATTAAAAGTATGATTGAAAATGATTTTTACGATCCTTTTCAGATGAGAATGGAATATAAAATTGATTAATTTATTGGGATAATTTTAAAATTATCTACCACATATATTTTTACATTCTGATTATCATTAAACTCTGAATAATATGGATTAGACTGTAAACCAGTATTTATTTTCTCTTCATTTCTTAATCCAAATTGAAAATATTTACCATAATCACTATTTATATTAATAATCATATTTATAAGATCATATCCTAGTAAAAAGTTATTGGAGATTTTTCTTTTATAACTCGATACAAAAAAATCATCTAAATATTTATATGAAGTAGTTTCCTTTTCAAAAAAAGTTGTACCAATCATTCTAACATCAATATCCTGAAATTGATCTACAGAGATTACGTTATAATCAAGCCATTCAGAATACCCAATAAGTGGTATAGTATCATTTCTTATATCTAGAGCGCTTATTGCATTAGAAGCAAAAAGTGAATTTTTGGATGAAATAAAAACATGACCTATACTATCATCTTCAATAAGAAATTTTTCAGTATACATATAAGTTGTGTCTAAATCATCAATACCTCTACCCTCTTTAATTATTATATCAGAGACATTAGATAAAGTATCAAATAATGAGTCTGACAAAATAAATTCATAAGTGCTTGCTAAAGAATCTAATATTAATCTGGAATCCTCTAGACTTACAGGTTGAGAATAAATGATATTAAAATCATTAGAATCTAATTTTTGTTGATACAAAGAAGCAACTAGGGAGTCTTGATAGTTATTCTCATAAAAAATTATAGCATTTTTATTCTCTGAAAAATTTTCAATAGAATAATCAGCAGTTCTATTTGCAATAGTTTTTAAAGACGATTTAAATAAAAAACTATAATTATTATCTTCAATTATTTTATTATTAGATGATAACGGGTTAATCATTATTTTTTTATTTTCTAGACAATACTGCTTAATAATTTCTATAGGCTTACTATATAATGGACCAATAATTACATCAATAGTTTCTAGACTTCCATCATCAATTAATTTTTTAACAACATTGGGGTCTCTTCTTGTATCAAATGAAAGAATTTCAATATTATTTTGAATAGAATCATTATTTTCTAAACCAAAAGTAATTCCAGAATATAGATCCATTACAAAATCATTATTTTTAATGAAAAAATTATTTTCAATTCCTTCAAACATGAAAGGAAGCAAAATTGCAATTCTAAATTTTCTGTCTTCGGTAACAAAAAGATCTTCATTTTCAACAATTCCTAAAATCTTATTTATCTCATCAATTACTTCTCCATCCAAATATTCATTCAATAGAAATCTTCCATAGTATTTTGCAACAGATTTGTTTTTTGGATAGGTTTTATAATAATTATACAATTTAGATGAAGAAATTTCTTCAAGAAATGGGTCAATTTGAGGATACAAAATGTCTTTTATCTCTAGTTCATTAATTTTTGATAAATTTTTTAGAGCTTGATCTAAATTTTTATTTTCAATATTTATTTTAACTAGCCAATGATATACTTCATTAATTTGAGACCATTTAGGATATGATTTAAGAATTTCCTCAAAGTATGACTTTGATATTTTATTTGACTTTATCTTATACGAAGAGACTCCTTTGTAAAATAAGGTATATGGATAAAATTCACTTTTTTTATCAAAATTATTATCCATTTGACTGATCAGGTCATATTTTTCTTGAATAAAGAGACGTTTTAACTCAACAAAATTTCCATAATTTGACTGAGAAAATAAATTATTTGAAATAAAGAAAATGATAAATATTTTTAAAAATTTCATTTTATTCCCATTCTATTGTTGCAGGAGGTTTAGATGAAATATCATAAACAACTCTATTTATTCCCTTTACTTTATTTATTATTTTATTTGATACCTCGGCAAGAAATTCGTTGGGTAATCTTGACCAATCAGCTGTCATTCCATCCAAACTGGTTACTGCTCTTAATACAACTGTGTATTCATAAGTTCTTTCATCACCCATTACACCAACCGACTTGACAGGTAATAATATAGTTGCAGCTTGCCAAACCTCATCATATAGATTATCCTTAATTAAAGATGAAATGTAGATATCATCAGCGTTTTGAAGCAAATTCACTTTTTCTTCTGTAATCTCACCCAAAATTCTGATACCTAATCCAGGACCTGGGAATGGATGTCTATTTAATATTGTTTTAGGAATATTTAATTGACCACCAACTTTCCTTACCTCATCTTTAAATAATAAGTTTAATGGTTCTAAAATTCTTAAATTCATTTTTTCTGGTAATCCACCAACATTATGATGTGATTTTATAGTAGCAGATGGTCCTTTAACAGATACTGACTCAATAACATCAGGATATATAGTACCTTGAGCTAACCATTTTATATCTCCAATCTTATTTGCTTCTTTCTCAAAAACATCAATAAAATTTTTACCAATTGATTTTCTTTTATCTTCAGGATCAACTTTACCAACTAATCCTTCATAAAAAAGATTTTTAGCATCTACCCCAATAACATTTAACCCTAAATTTTTATATGAAGATAGAACCGTTGAAAATTCATTTTTTCTTAATAAACCATTATCCACAAAAACACAAAATAGATTTTTACCTATCGCTTTATGGATTAACATAGCTGCTACACTTGAGTCAACACCTCCAGATAGACCTAAGACTACTTTATCATCTTTAACTGTATTCCTTATTTTTTCAATTGTGTATTCAACAAATCTTTTAGGGTTCCATGATTGAGAACAACCACAAATTTTTACTGTGAAATTATTTAATATTTCTCTACCGAAAGCAGTGTGAGTTACTTCTGGGTGAAATTGTAATCCATAATAATTTTTCTGTTTAAAATAGTAAGATGTCACTTTAACATCTTTAGTACTAGCTAGAACTTGAAATGACTCAGTGATTTCAGTTATCGAATCACCGTGGCTCATCCATACATCAGAATCTAATTCTACATCTTTCATCAAAACACTTTCTGAATTAACATAGGATAACTTAGCTCTTCCGTATTCTCTTATTTCAGATTTAGCAACCACACAATCATTTTCTTTTGCTATTAACTGTGCTCCATAACAAATACCTAATACTGGCAAATTACCGAAAGTTTCAAAATTAATTTCAGGTGAATCCTTATCGTGAACAGAGAAAGGACTTCCTGATAAAATTACTCCAACGTATTCTGGAGTTATTTCGGGAATTTTATTGAATGGAAAAATTTCACAATAGATATTAAGCTCTCTAATTCTTCTAGCAATAAGTTGGGTGTACTGTGAACCAAAATCAAGAATTAAAATCTTTTCTTCCATTTACAAAATTAAACTTAGGATTTATAATAGACTAATTAAATCTATATTTTGTAATTTAGTTATAATGAACTATTTATTAATAATTTATAGATAAACTATGGGAAGAGCATTTGAATATAGAAGGGCTGCAAAAGAAAAAAGATGGGATAAAATGTCCAAAGTTTTTCCTAAACTTTCGAAGGCGATTACGGTGGCTGCAAAAGAAGGAGGTAGTGACCCAGAAATGAATTTCAAATTAAGAGCCGCAATCCAAAATGCTAAGGCTGAAAATATGCCTAAAGACAATATTGAATCTGCAATTAAAAGGGCTTCTGATAAAGAATTAAAAGATTATATAGAACAAACTTTCGAAGGTAAGGGGCCTCATGGAGTTTTAGTTATTGTGGAAACAGCAACAGATAATGTCACTAGAACAACAGCAAATGTAAAATCATACTTCAATAAAGCAGAAGGAAGTTTAGTTGCATCAGGTTCATTAGAATTTATGTTTCAAAGAAAAGCAGTTTTTCATCTCGAAAAAGAAGGTGTAGACTATGAGGAAATTGAATTATTTTTAATTGATTATGGACTCGAAGAAATAGAAGTTTTAGAAAGTGAAATTATTATATATGGAGATTACACTTCTTACGGTAATATCAATAAAGGTTTATCAGAGCTAGATATAAAACCATCTAAATCTTTACTAAAAAGAATCCCAACAAGTCCAATAAATTTTAGTGAAGAACAATTAAATGAAATTGAGAAAATGCTTGATAAAATGGAAGATGATGAGGATGTTCAATATGTATTTACAAATATTGCTTAATATATGAATATCAAAAAAAACATCTCTTTATGTTCATATAATTCTTTTGGTGTTGATCATAATTCCAGTTATTTCATTGAGATAGAAAATAAAAGTCAAATTATAAATTTTCTAAAAGACGAAAAGTATTTTAAAGAGGATAAACTTATTTTAGGAGGAGGTTCAAATATTTTATTTACTAAAGATTTTCATGGAGTAGTATTATTAAATAAAATCAGAGGAATAAATAAAATTAAAGAAGACAAAAACCATATTTATTTGAGGGTTGGTTCTGGTGAAAATTGGGATAATTTCGTCTCATTTTGTGTTAATAATAAATATTATGGAATAGAAAATTTATCACTTATTCCAGGGTCAGTTGGAGCTGCTCCTATACAAAATATTGGCGCATATGGTGTAGAAGTAAAATCTTTTATAGAAAAAGTTGAGGGGGTTTTTATAGATAATTCAAAAGAAGAAAGGTTTGATAATAAATCCTGCTTATTTGAATATAGAAATAGTGTTTTCAAAAAAAAACTAAGAAACAATTTTTTCATAACTTCTGTTGATTTCAAATTAAATAAAAAAGAAAATTATAATTTAACTTATAAAGACCTTAAAGATTTAGATGAACATAAGGTATCATTAAAATTATTGAGAGACAAAATAATTGAAATAAGAAACTCAAAACTTCCAAATCCAAAAGAAATTGGTAACGCAGGAAGCTTTTTTAAAAACCCAATTGTTGAAATTCATACAATTAACAAAATTAAAATTGATTATGATGATTTAGTTTATTTTGAGGGAAATGAAGGGTTTAAAATTCCAGCAGCTTGGTTAATTGAAAAGTCAGGGTGGAAAGGTTATAAGAAAGAAAATATAGGAATATCAGATAAACATGCTCTTATATTAGTTAATTATGGCACTAAATCTGGAGAAAAATTAAAGCAACTATCCATAAAGATAATGGAAGATGTAAAAAATAAATTTGGGATTAAGCTTGAGCCTGAAGTAAATATAATTTAATTATCCCTCATAATAAACACGATAGATTGCATTAGCGTAATCATCTGAAATTAACATAGAACCGTCTTCTAAAATTAAAACATCTACTGGCCTACCCCACGCCTCTTGCTCATCTTCATCCAACCAACCATATATAAAAGGCTCGTAACTCACAGATCTTGAATTTTCTATTTTGACTCTTGTAATTCTGTAACCAATTTTTCTTGATCTATTCCAAGATCCATGTTCAGCAATAAAAATATCTCCACTATATTCCTCTGGAAACATATTTCCAGTATAAAACTTCAGTCCAAGAGGGGCAACATGAGGTCCTAAATTTTGTACTGGTTTAGTAAAATCTTCACATGGATATTTTTCACCAAACTCTGGATCAGAAATATCACTTCCATGACAATATGGATAACCAAAATGTTGACTTGGTTTTTGGACTCTATTTAGTTCACATGGAGGATAGTTGTCACCTAACATGTCTCGACCATTATCAGTAAACCACATTTCTCCAGTTTCAGGATGCCAAGTAAAACCTACTGTATTTCTAACACCGTGAGCATAAACTTCTTTTCCAGAACCATCAGGATTCATCCTTGTAATAGAAGAATAAACTTCATCTTTACTTTCGCAAATATTACATGGAGCGCCAACAGGCACATATAATTTACCATCTGG
>CENO01018928.1_pt1 | contig 23767 bp, 22 predicted proteins | sample 530271 | NCBI WGS metagenome assembly CENO01 (sample SAMEA2619857, study PRJEB7988) | marine metagenome | biome: marine biome (ENVO:00000447); feature: surface water layer (ENVO:00002042); material: "saline water (ENVO:00002010), including plankton (ENVO:xxxxxxxx)" | depth 5 m | reverse complement strand
TTTTTTCTTGAAATATTTAAATCAATAGCGGCAAAAGAAAGCATGGTAGCCATGTTCGGCTCGATCATTCCAGCTCCTTTACAAATTGCATGTACTGAAACTCTCTTACCAGAAACTATAATTTTTTGTGATATAATTTTATTATATTTATCTGTTGTCATGATTGCTTTAGAAGCATCTTTCCATGAAGACTTATAATCATAGTTAGTAGAGACGATGTTCTTTTCAATAATTTTTATGGGTAATTGTTTCCCTATTATTCCTGTAGAAAATAATAATATCTCATTACTCTTACATTTAACTTTTTTAGATAATATTTTAGCGCACTTAATTGCATTCTTCATACCCTGAGTTCCTGTTCCAGCATTGGCATTACCAGAATTCACAAATAAATATTTAGGACTGTATTTAATATTAATCTTATTAATCAAAACTGGTGCAGCAGCATATTTATTTTTAGTTGCTACAATAGAAATCTTTGATGAGGATGGGAGCTTGAATAATACCGCGTCATTTTTTTTATCCTTGATTCCTATATTCAACGTTTGTATGAGTACTTTATCCATCATATTTTTCCACAACATTGTTTGAATTTCATATTCGTAACTGGACATTTTTTATTTCTTGGTATGTCTATATTTTTACTATTTAGTAAACATCTTGGATCATTTGATTTCTTATTTGAATTCATAGTTGGAGATTTAGTAATATTATTACTTATATTTGATTTATTTGAATTATTAATTTTTATTCTTGTTAGTATTTTTGTAATTTCATAATTTATAGACAATAGCATTTCTTCAAACATTTCAAATGATTCTCTTTTGTATTCATTTTTAGGATTTTTTTGCGCGTACCCTCTTAAACCAATACCTTGTCTAAGATAATCCATGGCATTTAGATGATTTCTCCAATTCTCATCTATTACAGTCAAGACAATGTTTTTGAAAAGGTCTGATCTATCTTTTTCATTTAAATCTTTTAAATTAATTTGTATTTTTTCTATAACGTTCTTATTAATCACAGCCTGTAACTCTATATAATAGTTAGAACTATCCTTATCATTCAAAACATCAAAATTGAGGTTAATATTTAGTTCATTATTTAATATTTTCATGAGATTATCTAAATCCCAGTTTACAATTGGAAGTTCTCTATTGATGTTATTCTCTAAAACATACACTATTCCCTGCTCTATGATATTTTTGATAACCTCAGAAAAATCTGTAATTTTAAGAATCTGATCTCTTTGATTGTAAATAACTTTCCTCTGTTCATTTGATATATCATCATACTCAAGAAGTGTTTTTCTTATATCAAAGTTATGAGCCTCAACGCGTTTTTGTGCATTCTCAATAGATTTTGAGACCCATTTATGCTCAATTGCTTCTCCTTCTTGCATGCCGAGCTTTTTCATAATATCGCTTACTTTGTCTGAAGCAAATATCCTCATTAAATTATCTTCAAGGGATAAAAAAAACCTTGATTCCCCTGGATCTCCTTGTCTACCTGATCTTCCTCTAAGCTGATTATCAATCCGCCTTGATTCGTGACGTTCTGTTCCAATAATATACAAGCCACCAAGTTTCTGAACTTCATCTATACTATTAGAGTCTATTGTATTGCTTCCAATTAATTTTGCACCACCTAAAACTATATCAGTACCTCTTCCGGCCATATTAGTAGCGATAGTTACGGAATTAATTTTACCAGCATCTGCAATAATTTGTGCCTCCTTCTGATGATGTTTTGCGTTCAAAACCGAATGCTTAATATTTTCTTTTTTAAGAAGTTTAGATAATAGTTCAGAGGATTCTATAGAGGTTGTACCAATAAGAATAGGTTGTTGCTTGTCATGAATCTTTTTTACTTCATCTACTATTGCTCTGTATTTTTCTTTCATAGTTAAATAAACTAAATCAACATGATCATTTCTAATCATTTTCTTATGTGTTGGTATTGCAACGACTTCTAGATTATATATTTGCTGAAATTCTGTTGCCTCTGTATCAGCAGTACCAGTCATCCCTGATATTTTATTGAATAGCCTAAAATAGTTCTGAAAAGTAATTGATGCATAAGTTTGATTATCATTTTGAATTGTTACATTTTCTTTCGCCTCAATAGATTGATGCAGACCTTCTGACCATCTCCGACCGGGCATTTTTCTCCCTGAGAATTCATCAATAATAATAATTTGATTTTCCTCAACAACATAATCTATATCAACTTTATACATTAATTGTGCTCTTAAGCTAGAATCTATTAAATGCATCAATTGTATATTTTTTGGGTCGTAGAGACTCTCGGAGTCCTCAATAAATTTATATTCAATCAGCAGATTTTCAGCTTTCTTAAGGCCATCCTCGGTAAGTGATATAGTTTTTTGCTTTTCATCTGATGTATATAAATCATTGCTAACATCATCAATAATTCTTTTGGCTAAATTATGTATCTTTTTAAAGTGCTCTGTAGATTGTCTCGATGCCCCAGATATGATTAGTGGAGTTCTTGCTTCATCTATAAGGACTGAATCAACTTCATCGATTATAGCATAATCAAGATTTCCTTGAACTTTCTCATCATGATCATAAACCATATTATCTCTTAAATAATCAAATCCAAATTCATTGTTTGTTCCATAAACAATATTTTTAGAGTATTCAGTTTTTTTCTGTTTAGAGTCCATACCACTAGAAATAGTACCTACACTTAATCCTACGTAGTTATAAATATTAGCCATCCATTCTGAATCTCTCTGAGCAAGATAATCATTGACAGTAACGATAAAAACTGAATTGCCAGTTAACGAATTAAGATATGCGGCAAGCGTAGATACTAATGTTTTACCTTCTCCTGTTTTCATTTCAGCAATTTTGCCAAAATGAAGTGCTAGGCCACCAAGTAGTTGCTCATCATAATGTCTCAAACCAAGAGTTCTTATTGATGCTTCCCTTATTATTGCAAAAGCCTGTGGGATTAATTCAATTAAATCAGCTTTATTTTTATACTTTTGCATAAGATCTGCGGTCATCTTCGGAAATTCTTCTTTTTTGAGTTTTTGATAACTTGACTCAAGATCATTAATTCTACTAACGTACTCAAGATAGTCTTTGAGAAGTCTTTTGTTTCTTGTTCCAAAAATACTCTTAATTAAATTTGATATCATAAATAATCATTGAACTAAATTAACCTTATCGTACAATAAGTATAAATGGTCATGAAAAAAATATCATCATTTATCCCAAAACATGTAGTCAATAAGAAAGATATTATATCCAATATTCAAATTATTCTAAAACATATTTCAGCACATGAGATAAAAGATGGCTTCCAAGTAATATCTCTAAAAGATGGTGTGCTTTTGATTGCTTGCAAGAATCCCGAAACAGCCACTATTTTGAGGTTTGAGAAAAGAAAGTATATAAATGAGATAAATCTAAAATCAAAAGAGTGTATAGATGATATTAAAATTGTAGTGAGCTAGTTCTCAGTTACGATTGGTTCTGGAGAAGCATAAAAAATTGGAGATTTTGATGTATCTTCAATTGTTACCTCTTCCCATGCATCCTCGTTACTAAGAAGTTCCATCAACAACATATTATTAAGATGATGTCCCGACTTAAATGCTGAAAAAGAACCGATTAAGCCATGTCCTAATAGATACAAATCTCCTATGGCATCTAAGATCTTATGTTTGACAAATTCATCTTGAAATCTTACACCTTCGTCATTAATAACTTTGTAATCATCAATTACTACTGCGTTATTAACACTTCCACCAAGTGCCAAATTACTTTTTCTAAGTTTTTCAATATCTTTAACAAAACCAAAAGTCCTGGCTCTACTAACTTGACTTAAATATGAGACAGAAGAAAAATTTATTTCAGAGGACTGAAGAGTTTGATCAAATGCTGGATGATTAAAATCAATCGTAAAAGCAACTTTAAATCCATCAAAAGGTTCTATCATAGCCCATTTCTCATCTTGCTCTACTCTTATATTTTTTTTAATTTTAATAAATTTTTTAGGGCTATTCTGTTCTTTGATTCCTGCAGACTGAATCATAAAGACGAATGGTCTTGCGCTTCCATCCATGATAGGAACTTCTGGACCATCTAGTTCAACTAAAGCATTATCAATACCAAGACCAGCGAGTGCAGATAACAAGTGCTCAACAGTTGATATCTTAACTTCGCTGTTAGATAAAGAAGTTGATAAGCGAGTATCAAAAACATTTTCGAGTGAAGCTTTTATCGGTCTAGAGTTCACATCTGTCCTTTGAAAAATTATGCCGGAGTCGCTCTGAGCAGGTTTAAGATGCAGGGATATTTTTTTGCCAGTATGGAGACCAATCCCCGCTGCTTTAATTTGACTCGCTAATGTTCTTTGTTTAAGCATAATTTAATATATTTTATAAGGTTTTACTTCAAATTTAAATATATTATTGCAATATTCATACCAATAAGATTGATTTTTACTTATTTCATCTATATTTAAGACAAAAAATACACTTTAAAGTTCTTTTTTAAAATAATCTGAGATTTTCTTAAATATTTTTGATGATGTAGACATCAAGTTACTATTATTTTTTCTGTGAGGCATTTCTCTTAGCTGAGAATCTCTATAAAGAATCAATCCTATTGCAGTAGCGTATCTGGTAAGACCGCTTATATTTTTTACTCCTCCTATATCATTGTTTGGGCTACCGATACGCGATGGTATACCTAATTTATCCTGGGCATAGTCATCAAGACCATTTAGTTTTGATCCACCGCCAGTAAAAACAATTCCTGCTCGGATATTTGACAAATATCCGCTAGCTTGAATTTGTTTACTAATCTCATTAAGTATTTCATCTACTCTAGCGGAAACTATATGATTTAATACAGAGTGCCCAACCTCTGTATCTGGTTTATCTGAGATAGATGGCACTCTTATCATCTTATCAACTTCAAAATTTTCATTAGTGTTTACAAGTGTCGCATGCTCTATTTTAATTGATTCTGCTGCAACGAGAGAAGTCCTTAATCCTATTCCAATATCTTTTGTTATATTTTGTCCAGCAATAGGTACTACTGCTGTATGCTTTATATTACCGTCTGTAAAAATTGCAATATCTGTAGTACCGCCTCCAATATCAACCAAACAAACTCCTAATGTTCTCTCCTCTTCAGTTAAGACCGAATAACTTGAGGCAACTGGCTGAAGTACATACTCGTCAGCATCAATTAAACTATTTTCTATACACTTATTTAAATTTTTCTTCGCTGTACTGGAACAGGTAATTAGATGTATATTTACGGCTAGTCTCTTACCTGCCATTCCTACAGGCTCTCTGATTCCCATTTGACCGTCAATCGAAAAGTACTGAGGTATAACATGTAAAATTTCTTGATCTGGAGGTATATCCATATCTGCTGCCATATCTATCACTTTCTCTTTATCATCGATAGTAACTTCATCATTGAGAATATTAACTTCAGCATTGCCGTTATAGCTTTTTATATGATCACCTGCTATTCCAGTAATAACAGATTCTATTTTATTTCCTGACATATTGGCGGCCTTATCTTTTGCTCTTTTAATACTAGCTACAGTAGAGTTAATCTCTGAAACAACTCCTTTGTTTAATCCTGTGCATTCATCCTGCCCTACACCAATAATTCGAAGATTGTCTTCATCATCATAATCAGCGACAAGGCATAAAACTTTACTTGTCCCTATATCAAGCGCAATGATTATCTCATTATTATTTTTAGCCATAATCTAATATACCATTAATTATTCAACTGCAAAACCTGTTGGATATCTCATATCTATACTCATATAATTATTTTCATATATTTCTTGTAATTGAGGAAAAACGTTTATAAGTTCTTCTAGTTTTTTTTCATAATTGGAATATCTGACTTTTATAGCCATATTCTGTAATTTGATATTTAACATATCTCTATTTTTTTCGATGGAAATAATATCCTGGCTTGAGCTATCAACTATTAATTTAATATTCTGATATAATTCATACATAAAATTATGAGATGTTTCTTTACTTGATAATCTCAAAATATCCAATGGACTTCCGGGTATTTTAAAAATTACACCAGTGGTGTCTACATAGTACTCTTGATTGAAGATATATATAGGATCATACTCATCAAATTTGACTCTGAGCTTTTCAGGCCGCTCAAAATTTACTTGTGCGCGTTTAATCCAATCAATAGATTCTAAACTCTCTTTTATGTCTCTGAGATTAAGTAAATGCAGTGGCTTTTCAAGAGTAAATTGTAATTTATTTTTTATTGCATCTGTATTACTTCTAATACTTTGATTTTCCAATACAATCTCTTTAATGATGTAATGGTTGAAGACAAAAAACTTATATGCATAGATTACTAATATAGAGAACAGAATAATATAAAAAAATTTATTTTTCAGCATTAATTAATAACTCTTCAACTAGCTGGAGATACGACATGCCTAAATGTTTTGCTGACATAGGTACCAGGCTATGACTTGTCATTCCGGGAATAGTATTTATCTCAATTAAATTGATATCTTTGTCTATAAAAAAATCAACTCTTCCCCATCCTCTACAGTTTAGTGATTCGAACGCTTTTAAACAAACTTCTTTGATAGATAATTCTTGTTCAGTACTAAATTCAGGAAACGAAAAGGAGGTATTATCATCCAAATATTTAGCTTCATAATTATAGAATTCTCTTTTTGTCTCAATTTTTATTATTGGTAACACTTTTCCGTTTATTATTGGAGCAGTATATTCAGAACCATCAATGAAAGCTTCTATAAGATACTCTGATGAATTATTAGATAATATATCCTTCTTATCATTTAATAATAAATTTAAATCATCATAAATTTTAATACCGACGCTCGATCCAGAACAGCTTGGTTTAAAAACGAATTTATGATTATTTTCAAAGAATACTTCACATTTTTTATTTATTTCAGTTTTTAATTCTGTGATATTGCTATCTTTGTCATCACAAAGATAATTTAATAATTCGGTTGATGTTATAAAATCTGGTGTTCTTAGTTTATGTTCTGCCCATATTTTTTTTGTAGTGATTTTAGAAAAAGAAGTTGAAGACGATACTGAGTTCGATCCGACATAATCTATTTTTAAATCTTCAATCCATGACTGAACTAAGCCATCCTCTCCGCCTTTTCCATGGATTAAATTAAAGATAATATCAATAGAATTATTATTTACAAACTCTGACAACATTTGCTTATTATTTTTTAGATCTAAAATAAATACTTCATAATCAGAACTTTTAAGAACATCGTATACAGCCTGACCACTCATCAATGATATTTCTCTTTCTTCAGACCAGCCGCCATAAATTATACATATTTTTTTATTTTTTAAGCTATCTAAAGGCATTAATAAATACACACCTCTTTCTCAATTTTTATATTGTATTGCTTCAAAATATCTTTTTTAATTGCCATTATTAAGTCCTCTAAATTTTTACAAGTTCCAGTCCCATCATTAATAAAATAATTACAATGTTTCTTTGAAACATAAATTCCACCTACCCTAGATACAGTTAATTCTGCTTGATCTATAATTTTACTGGCTGATACTTTACCATTTGGATTTTTAAAAATACACCCAGACGACCATTGATTAATTGGTTGTGTTGAAGTTCTTTTATTCATAAAAGAATTGAGTAGTTTTTTATCAAATTTCTTATTTTTGTTAAATTTAAAATAAACATCAATAAATGCCTTATGTCTTTTCATATCCACTTTTCTATACGAAACTCTGAAATCTTTTTTCGATAGTTTTACCAGCTTACCCTTGCTATTTACAACTGTAACAAATTCCACAAGATCCCATATCTCTGAACCAAAAGCACCAGCATTCATTTTTAAAGATCCACCTATAGTGCCAGGTATACCATGTAAAAATTCAAAACCTGATATGTGATTATTATGAGCATATTTTGCTAATCTTGCACATGATGTTCCAGCACTAGCATAAATATTTTTGCTACCAATAATTGATAGGGATTTTTTTAATCTCTTTAAACATATCAAATCATTTCGATATCCGCTATCCTTGAAAACTATATTTGAACCATTTCCAATTATTAAAGTGTCACTCTTGGTGAAAATATTTTCTAATTTCTTTAAGTCATTTGTATTTTCAGGAAAATATATAACTTTAGCATTGCCGCCTATTCTAATCGTCGTATATTTCTTTAAAGATATGTTTTTTTCAATTTTCATTATTTCTGTCAATTAGTTTTAATGAATTTTTAGTAATATTATCAATTGCATGATCAGGAAATATCTTTTTTATGTTAGTAGCTAAACTATAAAGTCTATCATTTTTTAGAAGCAAAAGATTTAGTGTGAGTACAAAGTTTTCTATAGATGATTCATTTTGTTCAATGATGATGGCTGCTGAATTTTGAGCTAAATAGTTTGCGTTTAATAATTGATGGTTGTCTGTTGCAAAAGGAAAGGGAACTAATATAGAAGCTCGACCTATTTTCCCCAATTCAGATAAAGTCGTAGAACCAGATCTGCAAACTACAAGATTACACCAATCATATAGTTGTTCTATATTATCGGAATATTCAATCACTTCAACATCAACATCATATTTTTTATATTTTGACTCTAAAGTTAATTTATTATCTTTTCCAGATATATGTTTTATCGAAATACTATTTTTTACAAAATGCGATGCTATGAACGGAAAAGAGTTATTTAAAAATTTCGAACCTTGACTTCCTCCTATTACCAATATTCTTAATTGTAATTCATTTATTTTATATATTTCATCAGGAGTTGAGACTTTATTCATTATGTCTCGTACAATATTTCCTGTATGAATAATTTTGTTATTATATTTTCTAAAACTTGACGGAAAAGTTTCATAAATTTCTGAAGAAAAATAGTAATTAATCCTATTAGCAGTTCCTGCAATAGCATTTTGTTCATGAATTACTCTTGGAATTCTTAATATGAAGGATGAAATTATTCCTGCAAAACTCACATAACCACCAAATCCAAAAACTAATTTTGGTCTGTATTTTCTCAATATAACTATGCTCTCATAGATAGAAACAAATATTTTTAAGATCCCTATAGCTTTATTTATAAAAGACTTGCCTCTGATTCCCTGAGCATTGATAAACAGCAATTCAATTGCATCATTAGAAATTACCTTACTTTCTATGCCTTGTTTTGTACCAATCCAGATAATTTTATAATTTTTCTTGATATAATTTGATGATAGTGCCAAAGCTGGATATACATGTCCGCCTGTGCCACTTGAAAATATAGCAATGTACTTCATCAATATCCTCTTTGAACTCCTTGACTAATTTTTTGTCTATTCTCTATCTGAATTCTAAAGAGAAGACCTATGCAAATAAACATCACAAGAAGGTTTGTTCCGCCATAACTTATGAATGGAAGACCCATGCCTTTTGTTGGCAACATACCAATATTCACCATTATATGTATAATTGCTTGAATTGTAATGAGCAATCCGATCATAAAAGATAAATTTGAGGCAAAATACAGTTTATTTTCCATACATTTTCTAGCTAGTTTAAAAATTCTCAGGAAAATTATATAAAAGAGCACCACTATTAAAATAGTGAAAACTAATCCTAATTCTTCTGCAATAAGAGCAAAAATAAAATCATTGTAAGATTCAGGGAGATAAAAAAGTTTTTGCACACTAGAGCCCAATCCTAATCCAAAAAAACCTCCTTTACCAAATGCCAAAAGCGAATTCATAAGTTGGTAGCCTGAGCCTGTCGGATCATCCCATGGATTCAAAAATGAAGTTATTCTACGCATCCTATAAGGTTGAAAAATTATAAGTGGCAAAATGGATAAGGCAGCCAGAAAAAAATAAGAAAAAAAAGTACGTATATGTAATCCAATTATTAACATCAAAGCAAAAAAAGATGTTATTAAAAGAATAATACTGCCTAAATCTCTATGAAAGACAATTAGTAAAGCTAATGCTCCTACAAACACAAGACACTTATTAAATGATTTATTTACATCATTACGTGAGATATAACTACAAATCCAAATTAATATAAATAGTCGAGATAGTTCTGCCACTTGAATCGTTATGAACCTCAAGTCAAGCCATCTCAGAGCTCCATTAACCTCACGGCCAAATCCGGGAATAAAAATTACTAATGATAACAAAAATGATAAAAATAAGAATATCTTTGAATAATTGTTATAGAAACTTAGTGGTATACGAGAAATAATAGATGCTGAAACAAGGCCAATACAAATATATATTAAGTGTTTAATTGTAAAATAGAACGGATTACCAGTTTTCTCATATGAAAAATCTAATGTTGCTGACGTTACCATAACAAGTCCGATAGATAATAAAATAACTAACGACATAATAAGAGTATGATCTAAATCTCTACTTTCGCTTATTAATAATCTTTTTTTTATGAAATCAACTAACATATTTTTTTACCACTTTTTTAAAAGTATCGCCTCTATGTTCAAAGTTATTAAACATATCAAAGCTTGGGCTTGCTGGTGACAGTAAAACTTTGTCACCAGGACTTACAAGTGACATTATTAGATTTACAGCATCTTCATAATCATAAGCATCATAGGAATCAATTTTTAAACTAAGTTCACTTTTAAGTATTTCTTTATTTTGACCAACGAAAATTATTTTTTTTACCCTTTGATTAATCTCTTCTGATAAATATTTATAATCAATAATCTTATGAGAGCCACCAATAATCAAAATAATATCCTTCTCTAGCGTATTCAAGGCAGCTATCGTAGATTCGCAATTTGTGGATTTAGAATCATTATACCAATCAACATTATCCAAACTTGCTATCTTTTCAATGCGGTGAGGAAGAGATTTGAAAGATTTAATAGAGTCTAGTATATTCTCTAGATCTATATTTATATTTAAATTTTCAATTACTGATATAACAGATAAAATGTTTTCTAAGGCATGACTACCTTTATAATTTAATTTAGTGCTATTACATTTAATTAAATTATCTGTAATCAGTAAGTTTTTTTGAATTTTATTATTAATGTAATATTTTTTTGATTTAGGTTCATATCCATAATATGACATTTTTTTAATATCCAATTGATTTTTTAATTTAATATTTGCAATACAATGATCTGAATCATTAAATATCTTCTTCTTAATCATCAAATAATTTTTATAAGTATCATGTCTTTCTAAATGATCAGGAGTAACGTTTGTTAAAAGACTAATAAAACTCTTAAAGTTATTCATATATTCTAATTGGTAGCTTGATATTTCTAAAATTATATATTCATAGTTTGATTGAGTTATTGTTAATGGTGGCAAGCCATTGTTACCACATGCTATACATGAAATTTTTAATTTTCTTAAAACATGCTCTATCATTGAGACTACGGTTGTCTTTCCGTTTGTACCGGTTACCGATATAATTTTTGATGATGTTTGTTTTTTAAATAAGTCTATATCTGTAGAAATATCTAACTTCTTATCATTTATCATTTTCATAATCTGATGTCGTGGATTAAAACCAGGACTAATAAACACCTGAAAAACATTATCAAGTATATTATCTGGAACTATATCTTGAAAAAATTCAATATTTTTATTTTTGAGAATCATGTCTGGTATTTTTTGAGGTTTACCATCATAAATTTTTATCTGTTGATTTTGAGAGAGTAAATAATCAACAAATGATTTTCCTGTAGTACCAAAACCAAGAATTAGAGTTTTTTCTAACATATTATCTAATCTTCAAAGAAGCCAACGCTATAAGAACAAGGACAAAAGTAATTATCCAAAACCTCACAATGATCTTAGGCTCTTGCCATCCATTAAGTTCAAAATGATGATGTATTGGAGACATTTTAAACACACGTTTTTTAAATAATTTAAATGAGGTTACCTGAATTATGACTGATAAAGCTTCTATAACAAAAATGCCTCCCATGATTGCATATATAATTTCAAGTCTTAAAATAATCGCAAGAGTCGCAAGTATTGCTCCAAGAGATAGTGAGCCTACATCACCCATGAAAATCTGTGCTGGATATGAATTGTACCATAAGAAACCCAGTCCCGAACCTACTATAGCGCTGGCAAAAATGGCTGTCTCAGAGACGTGGGGTAGATATGGTATTAATAGGTAATTTGCAATATTAAAATTACCTTGTACATATGAAAATACAACGAAAGCTGCGGCAATTAGAATACATGGCAATATTGCAAGCCCATCAAGACCATCGGTTAGATTTACTGCATTACTAGAGCCTACTATTACAAATATACTCCAGGGTATAAAAAACGCTCCCATGAATAAAGCATAATCTTTTATAAAAGGAATTGTTAAACTTAAGTCTATGGTATGATCTGATGTTTGGAATATATAAAAAACCACAACACCAGAAAATAATATTTGTAATAATAATTTTGTTTTACCTTTGATACCATCGCTTGTTGAATGTTTAAATTTTTTGTAGTCATCATAAAAGCCTATTAATCCAAAAGTAATCAATACAAAAATCAAAATCCAAATATTTTTATTATTTATATCTGCCCAGAGCAATGTACTTATTAATATAGATACAATAATAATCAAACCTCCCATTGATGGAGTTTGAGATTTAGTTTTTAAGTGAGACTGAGGGCCATCATCTCTTATACTTTGAAAAACTTCTCGATTAGAAAAATATTTTATAACAATAGGACCGATGATTAATGAAACTAATAACGCAGTAAGAGCTGACAATATAATTCTAAGTGTTAAGTATCTAAAAACATCAAATCCAGAATAAAAATCTGTTAGGTATTCAAAAATATAATACAGCATGATATTTAATTCCTAAATTCCAATATTTTAGTTATCTCTTCAAATCTCATAAATCTTGATGCTTTTACTAATATAACTGAATTTGAATTTAAGACAGGATAAATTAAATTTTTTAATTCATCAATGTTGTCAAATATAATTATATTTTTATCATATTTTTCCTTGATCTTATCTGAAAATGAACATTTTAAAAAAATCTTACTGGTTCCCTTATTGATCGCATAAGAAATTACATCTAAATGATGATTAAAAGAATCATTGCCAAGTTCTCCCATTTCGCCCATAATCATTAGGTGCTCTCCGGGAATAGAAACTAAAGAATCAATTGACGCTTTAAACGATGCAGGGTTTGCATTATAAGTACTATCTATAATAGTACAATCATTAATCCCTTTTATTTTATTAAATCTTCCAGAAGGTATCTCAAAAGACTCTATTCCGTTTTTTACATCTGATATAGATGCCCCAGCTTCAGTGGCTAATGCTACAGAAAATAAAATATTATCAATATAATAGTCTTCATTATTTTTGATATTTATTGATAGCATATCACCTCGATATGTTTTTAATAATAATTTATCTGGACTTACTGCAGTCACTTTATAATCAGCATCTTTTGTTCTAGATATTGTCCTAATTTCATGTCTACTTGACTTCTTATGCCACCTATTAAAATTTATATCATCTTTATTAAGTATAACAATTTTTTTATATCCTTGATCTTCAAATATTTCTTCTTTTGTTTTTAAAATATTTTCTATTGTATGAAATGTATCAAGATGAGCCGATGAAACATTCAGTAATGCAACTATATTTGGTTTAGCTATAGCTGTAAGTTCTCTGATATCGCCAATTTTCCTTGCTCCCATTTCCAAAACAAAATACTTAGTATCATCTTCTGCTCTCATAATAGACAATGGTAATCCAATGGAATTATTGTAATTACCAAGAGTTTGTATAGTTTTATTATTTTTTTTAAGAATATTTGCAACAAGATTCGTCACTGTAGTCTTTCCATTAGTACCAGTTATACCAATCGTAATTGGATTAATTAATAAGGAATAATAATTTGCTATCTTTCCTAATGCCTTGATAGTGTTATCAACTACAAATACAGGATGACTGTGATGATGTTGTTCAGTTATGGCTATACTTGCGCCTTTTTCAAATGCATCATCAATGAAATCATGTCCATTATGATGCTCTCCTTTGATCGCGATAAAAATATTATCTTTTTGAGGGTCGCGAGAATCTATTGAAATATTATTTAATGAGAGATTTGCATTGGTATTTATTGGCGATACGCCTAGTGCTTTAGCTATATCTTCAGTGGAAAGTTTCATCTTAGTAGCATTTTCACATATTTTATATCGTTGTGTGGAACCTTTTTAGACATTTCTTCGATATATTTTTCATCACCTTTCCCAGAAATTAATACTAAGTGTCTTTTAGTAGCCTTAGATAGTGCTTTTTTGATAGCTAACTTTCTATCCAATGTTACAGTCACATTGGATTTGTCTATTATCCCTTGTGTAATTTGTGAAATAATATTCATAGGATCTTCTTGTCTAGGGTTATCATTAGTTAGATATATATGATCAGAATATTTACTAGCTATAGTTCCCATTTTTTTTCGTTTTGTCTTATCTCTATCTCCTCCACAACCAAAAACTGTAATTAATTTTAGTGATTTTTTTTTAAATTCTTCAACAGATCTTATATATTTTAATATATTTTTAAATGATGCCGGTGTATGTGCAGAATCAATTATAATCTTTTTATTAAGCTTAGATACATATGTATATCTACCTTTAATTGGTTTCAACTTTTCAAGTGTAGCCAGTAAGGTTTCTTGACTGAGATCATAATTATTACATAAATATTTTAATATTAAATCTTTTGGATATATCTTATCCTTAAGCCTTGTTTGATTTTTTTCTGTGAAATGATATTTAATGAATTTAACATTTCTTCTTTTTTTAATCTTCTTAAGCGTCATGCAATCATCATTTATATATATACTCTCAGACGTTTGCCTCATTAGCTTCAGTTTAGCTTTAATATACTCACTTTTAGTAACGTGATAGTCTAAATGGTCAGATGTAATATTAGTAAAAATGCTTGTATTAAAATTAATACCATTAAGTCTTCCCTGATCTAATCCGTGTGAGGAACATTCAATTATTATAATATCTACTTTTTTTTTATCGAAATCTTTAAAGTTGTCATAAAGAATATGAGATGGCGGTGTAGTATAAGATGTGCTCTTTAATGAAGGATAAATACCATTTCCCAATGAAGATATAATACCAACTCGTTTCTTTATTAGTTTGCTTGATAAGCATTGAGCTAAATAATTTACGGTTGATGTTTTACCATCTGTTCCTGTTACACCAATCAATATTTTATTTTGTAATGGGAATGAGTATATGTCATCAAGAAGCATATTCAAGTTAGTAGATAAATTTTTTGAGTATAATATAGGAATATCTTTATTTACTTTTCTTATATCTATTTTATTATCAGTTACGATAGCTCTTATGTTTTTTTTTATAGCCTCATTAATATAATTATATATACAATTATTTTTCACATTCGTTAAAATTAATATTTTATTTTTACATGATGATTTACTAGTGAAGGCAAGATGATTATATAAATTATTTTTTTTCCTAGTAATTTTGATGATAAAATTTTTAATTTGATTTAATTCGGATTTTAGTTTCATTTTTTGTCAGGATAAACTTCTAATATATTAAGTGCATGGTTCATAAATTCTCTGAAAATTGGTGCTGCATTTTTACCTCCTGAGGTATTTCCTTTTTTTGGATCTCTAATTATTATTGCTGCAACATATTCTGGATCACTCGATGGAGTAATACCAACAAATATAGCATTATGATTGGATCTACTGTACGCTCCATTTTTATTTAATCTAACTGTTCCTGTTTTACCTGAGACTGTATATTTATTCAAGCTAGCTTCCTGACCAGTTCCGCTTTGAACAGCTGTTTGCATCATTTTTAGGATCATGGTGGATATGTTTTTATTAAGTACGTGCTCATATTCTACTGGTTGAGTAGCTTTTTCATATGTTAGCTGAACTTTACGTCCATGATTAGCAAGAATAGTGTATGCATTAGCAAGATGTAAAAGGGATGTGGACATCCCATATCCGAAACCAATTGTACCATGTAGTGCTTCGTCCCACTGATGATAACTTTTTAGTGTACCATTTTGTATTCCGGGAAATTGAATAAATAAATCCTCGCCAAAACCTAATTTCTGTAGGTCACCATATATGTATTTTTTCTTTGTATTTTTCGCAATTTTTGCCGCACCTACATTGCTCGACTTTTCGAGTATACCCTCAATTGTAAGGTTGCCCAAATTTTTATAGTCCATAAGTCTCTCAGATGAATGGGTTAGTTGAAACCCTAATGATGTATCAATGACATCATCTATATTAGCTGAATTATTACTCAAGCCTGAATATATTATAAAAGGTTTAATAGTAGAACCGGGCTCAAATAATTCTGTAACTGCTAAGTTTTGTATCTTATTCCCCTTGTATTCATGACGATTTTGAGGATTGAATGAAGGATAATTTATCATTGATATTATCTCGCCAGTCTTATTTTTTACTAGAATAAGTGATGCACTCTTCGCTTTTTGTTGTTGCACATGCTTTTCAAGAATCTTATAACCAATAAATTGTATTCTCTTATCAAATGATAAATCAATATCAGTTCCGTTCTTTGCTTCTTTTATCACATCTAATAATTGAATATTACGACCCAAGTTATCTTTTCTAATTTTTTTAACACCAGTTATAGATTTAAGAATATCATTTTTTGCAAGCTCAATACCCTCCTGTCCTTTGTCATCCACATTAGTGAAACCAATAACATTAGAAAAGGATTCTCCGCTCAAATATACTCTTTGATATTCATTAATAAAGTATGTATAAGGCAAGTTTAATTTAACAATATCTGTGTAAAGATTATCATCTATTTTTCTTTTAAGATAATATTCTTGCTTGTTTTTATTATTTCTTATAATTTTATTAAATTCTTTTTTGTCCATACCTATTTTAACCAATAATGGGTCAAAATTAATTTCGTTTTTAATATATAAATCATAAATTCTATTTATATTTATACATAATGTTTTTTTAGGGATACTCATTGCGAGGATTTCTTTATTCCGATCATAAATAATCCCTCTGTGAGCATCAATAGATCTTATACCAATTTGTTTTTTATCTGCAAATGTAGATAAGTTTGTTTTACAGGAATTTTGATTTATTAAAAAACAGTCTGTGCTTACTACTTGTAAAAGCGTTAATCTAAGACTAATCAGAATGAATGTTATGGAGACAATAGCTATTAATATATATTGTCTCCATGGAGGTATTTTTTGTTTAGAGTTAGTCAGCTTGCTGCCTTAAAAAAGCAGGTACTTCTACATCATTAACATTAATTTTATCATTTTCAATGATAGGTTCCTCTGTACTTAATACGTTTGTATTATCTAGAGGATTTGTCGTAAATGTTTTGTTAATATTTGCGTTTGAAATACCGGATGAGAGATTATTAGGATTTTGATAATTAACATGATCATCATCGACCGATAATTCTTCATTATTATCAAAACCTGTAGCTATAAGAGTTACTCGTAGCTCTCCAACATTCTCATCTTCTTTAATACAACCGATAATCGTAGTTGCATCTTCGTCTGCGATCTCTTTAACTTTTTGTCCAATTAAGTTAAATTCACTCTGTTTAAGGTCTGCCCCAGCAGTAATATTGCATAAAACTCCTGTTGCGTTTTTCAAATGCATATTGTCCAATAGTGGACTACTTAAAGCTTTTTCAACTGCCTCTGTAGCTCTATTATCTCCAGATGCAACTGCAGAACCCATCATAGCTTTTCCTCTTCCAGACATTACAGTTTTCACGTCTGCAAAGTCTACATTAATGTGTCCACGTATTGTTATTATCTCTGCAATACCTTTCACAGCGCCTCTTAAAACATCATTTGCATTATCAAAAGCATTAAAAATAGTATCATCGCCACCATACACTTCTGCGAGTTTTTCATTAGGGATAACAATTAATGAGTCGACCCACTCGCTTAAAGCAGCAATACCTTCTTCAGCATGCTTGGTTCTTCTAACGCCTTCATACTCGTACGGTTTTGAAACAACTGCAACGGTCAAAATTCCAGCATCTCTTGCGAGTTGTGCAATTACAGGTGCTGCACCTGTTCCTGTGCCACCGCCCATTCCAGCGGCAATAAATAACATATCCGCGCCAGATATAGCTGCTGAGAGCTCCTCTTTAGCTTCTAGAGCAGCTTGTCGACCTTTTTCAGGATCAGCTCCTGCTCCAAGTCCTTTGGTAATATCTGAGCCTATCTGAATCATTGTTGCTCCTTTTTTAGATGCCTCAGCTAGTGCCTGGCTATCAGTATTTGCAACAATAAATTCAGCTCCTACTATTTTTGATTCCAGCATTGATATGACAGCATTGCCACCGCCACCGCCTACACCAATAACTTTAATCTCCGCATTTTGATTATATTCACTTACAAGTTCAAACATTTTTCACCTCCAAACTATTTAACTGAATTCAAATAAATTATTCTATCCTTAGATGGGATTTGCATATCTAAGGAATTCACTATATTTTCTTTTATAAGTTTTTGATTGATTAAATTTGTTTTTTTATCTAAAAGTTTTTTATGATTATTTAATTGTTCAGCAAGTAATTTTTCTGACTCTTCTAATTCTATAGTTGCTACTCTATTCAAATGTTTAATGTAAACAACAGAAAATGCTGAAAGTGCTATTAAAATTATTATAAAAATATTAATCATTATTCTCATTTACTTTCTCTAGAATGCTTAATTTGGCAGATCTAGATCGTGGATTAAACTCTACTTCTTCAGTATTGGGTTTTACAAATCTATCTACAACTTTAAACATTTTTGTTAAAAATTCTTCTTTGATAGGGAGATTCTTAGGAATTGAATATCTTTTATCTGTATGCTTGATAAAATCTTTGATCACTTTATCTTCTAATGAATGATAAGTTATTAGAACCAACCTTCCTTTTGGGGCAAGGATGCTGTAGCTTTTAAATAATGTTTTCTTTAGAATATCTAATTCATTATTTGTATATATTCTAATTGCCTGAAATGTTTTTGTTGCTTTATGTTTTCTATTTTTTGTATAAGGGATAACATTATTGACTAAATTTGCTAATTCTAATGTTGTTGTAATTTGAGCACTATTTCTCTGACTTACAATCTTCTTTGCAATCTTTCTAGAGTATTTTTCTTCACCATATTTCCATATAACATCAGCAATGTCTGATTCAGATGCACTATTTAACCAATCAGATGCTGCCTGTCCTCTAGTTTGATCAAATCGCATGTCTATTTTTGCATTTCCATTGAAACTAAAACCTCTTTCTGCGTAATCAAAATGATAAGAAGAAACTCCTAAATCAAATAAAATGCCATTCACAGACCCATAAATTCCCCATTCTTGAGAAAAATTATCTATAGAAGAGAAACATCCATGTTTAAGGGTAAATCTTCTATCTTCTAAAATACTTTTATCTAAATCATTAATAGCATCTATATCTTTATCTAAAGCATAAAGGTTACCATTATCTCCAAGTTTTGAGAGAATCTCGCTTGAGTGACCACCGAAACCAAAAGTTGCATCAATATAGTTTCCATTTGGTAATATATTAAGGCCGTTAATACTCTCTTTTTTCATCACCGGTATATGCTTCATTATTTCTTCCTCCTATAAGCGATAATGCTCTCATACGCAGCTTTTGCATCTAGAAATTTTTCAGCAGATTCTGAATTATCGAGATTCTTGTCAGGATGATACCTTTGAGCAACCTTGATGAATGCTCTCTTGATGGATTTCTCATCTTCATTACCTGTAATGCCAAGAGTTCTATAAAATCTCTCTAAATTCATTAGATATTAATATCAGATAATACTGATTCTTCGCTCTCGTCAGTCTCTTCTGATCTCCATTGATTTACACGTGCTTGCCAAATCAAATCACTCCAGATCTCAAATTTCTCACCTTGTCCTATCATGGTTACTTTTTTAGTTATCTCAGAGAAATTACGAAGCGGTTTTGATATCAAAATTCTGCCATTTGAATCTAAATCTACATCCTCGGCATGCCCAACTAATAGTCTTTGTATTCTTCTTGCATTCTTATTAAAGCTTGGTAATTCATTGATTTTTGATTGAATTTTCTCCCAGGCACTTATGGTATAAAGTAAAAGGCACTTTTCCTCAGAATCTATAGTTATAACCATATTCCCATCAAATCTGTCTAGGATGGTAGTACGATATTTAGTAGGTATTGCTAACCTACCTTTAGAGTCAGTGTTTATATTATGTATACCTTTAAACATATTTACCAATTTTTCCCACAATTTAACATAAATTGCCATATATCAACACTATAGGTCTTTTTTATGAACCATGCAAGAGAAAAAAGGGTAGTAAATCTAATAAAATCAATGTGTTGGCTAGTTTTATTTCACAATAATGATATAAATGATTGAAAATTATAGAAAATAAGAGCTGATCTATAAGCCGGGTTCTGTCGAGTGTAATTATTGATCTGGGACTTTTGTCGCCAAAAGCCTCTAGCAGCCTACCATACAGCAAGTTGAGGGCCCAACATATTCTGTATATTTGCCTTGCTCCAAGCGGGGTTTACTCTGCCTAGCCATGTCTCCATAACTAGCGGTGAGCTCTTACCTCACCTTTTCACCCTTGCTATATATATAGCGGTTATTTTCTGTAGCACTTTCCGTTGACTTGCGTCACCCAGGAGTTACCTGGCGCTTTTGCCCATGGAGCCCGGACTTTCCTCTGTTTATAACAGCAATTACACAATCAGCTCTTAGGTTGATTATATTTTCTTTTAAAATTAAATCAATATTTAACCTATTGCTTTGTGGCAATTATATAAGCAAGCCATCCTGGATCTGCATCACATGTTTTTGTCTTATAAAAATCGTCAGTCTCTTCATCCTTTTCGTCGTCCCAGCCTTGCATATAAATATCAACTTGCTTAAAACCACTCTCAAGAAGACACTCTTTAATCTCGGGCAGAGACCATAATCTCCAGTCGTAGATAAATGCTTTATTAATCGATGATTTATCTTTAAATTCAAAATGAATAAAACACTTAAGATCATTAGTGATTGGATTGAATGCATGTTGATCCCATACATATGTAAAATCTTTATATTTTGTTCTCTCCTCAAGTTCTTGATGTGCCTCGTAACCTCCAAAAGCATCTAGAATTAATATTCCATCGTTCTTTAGACATTTATGAGAGTTTTTAAAGTATTTAATCAAATCGATTCTTTTTTTAAAAACCCAATAACTAAAATTACAAGCACTGATCAAATCTATATTAGGAGTAAAAAAAGTTTGTGAATTAGCTTTGATATGATTAATTCTGCTGAATTGATCAGAATTTAGTTCTTGAGATGCTATATTTTTAGCATAATCCAATATTTTCTTATCGAGATCAATTGCATAAGAAATATTATTTTTATTTTTTTTTACCCATTCTTGGGATATTTTCGCTGATGCTGAAAAATCTTCTCTCAGAATGTTACATTGACGCTTCGAATATTTTTTAAACATGGATGCGTAAAAATCGACTTCGAAATCAACATTTTGAACCGCTTCTTCATAAAGTTTATATTTATCAGCATTCCTAGCCGTAATTTTTAATTTCTTCAACATAAATATTTTCAGGAAAGGTTAATAGGTTTTCAATATCATTTTTTGTAATTATTAAATTATTCAAAAATTTTTTCCATATCTTTGACGAGCTTGTTCCATAGTATAACCCATATAGATGTCTTAATAGAAGATATTTACTATTATTATTAATATCGTAATCATTGCAAATCATAATATATTTTTCGATGACTTGTCTCCTACTGATAATATTAGGTGTCTTGTTCATAAGTTGGTCAAGATCTAACAAAAACATTGGATCGCTATAAATTTTTCTTCCAATCATCATTCCGTCGAATCTATTTATATTTGATTTAACCATATCAAGACTGTTAATTCCTCCATTGATGATAAACTCTAATGATGGAAAAGTTTTTTTAAGTATTAATGCATCATCATATCTTAAATTAGGTATTGCTCTATTCTTTTTAGGACTTAATCCTGATAAAATAGCATTACGAGCATGTATTATAAATTTCTTGCATCCTGATTCACTTGTTTTGCTTATAAAGTCTACTATAGGGTCAAGATTTTCCTCATAACCTAATCCTAGTCTTGTTTTAATTGATATTGTTCTCGTAAATTTTGACTTTATTGCATCTATACATTCAGCAACAATAGAAGGGTTTTTGATTAGGCAAGCACCAAATGAACCCTTAATTACTCTGCTACTAGGACATCCTATATTTAGGTTAATTTCACTGTAATCTGAAGACTCGATTATTTTAGAACATTTTAAAAATTTCTCAGGATCTGAACCAGCAAGTTGAATTATGGTTCCTTTCTCATAATCGTGGAGTTCGCAATTTACTTTATCTGTGCGTAAAAATGCATCACAGGTAATCATCTCTGTGTATAGGTAAAAGTCCGATGTTATAGATCTCACTAGCGCACGAAAATATTTATCCGTTCTTCCTACCATTGGTGCGACATAAATTTTATTTATCATAACTGCTACTATATATAACCATTATCAAACATTCATACAAGTGATAAAATATAACAATGCTTATTAATAAACAAGATATAACTACACTAATTCTAGCGGGAGGAAAATCCTCGAGAATGGGAGGTAATGATAAAGGGCTCATAAAGATTAATGATGAATATATTATGAGTGAACTTATAGAGCTTTCAGAGAAATTTACTAACTCCGTGATTCTAAATATTAATAGAAATAAAGATATTTATAAAAAATTTAAAATAAAATTAATCTCAGATTTGCATGTTAACTTTCAAGGTCCACTTGCTGGGATATATTCAGGTATGACAGAAGCTAAGACTAAATATATTCTTATACTACCATGTGATTGTCCTATGATTTCAGATATCTTTTTTAAAGATATCCTTAAAGATAATTTTAAAGATAAAATAAGATGTGCTCATGACGGTAACAGACTACAGCCGGTTCATGCGCTTATAGATAGATCTATGGTAAGTAATTTGAAAGTTTTTTTAGATTCAGGAGAAAGAAAGATTGATAAATGGTACAATCAAGAAAAATTAGAAATTATAGACTTTTCAAATAATCCTCAATTTTTTATGAACATTAATACTCCTGAGGATTTAGAAAAATATAAATTAGAAAAGATGAAAGATGACAATTAAAGACAAAAGAATTGCATGGTGTATCACTGGATCAGGTCACTACCTTAAAGAGTCGATAGATATTATGAATCAAATCAAAAATATTGATTTGTTTCTAAGCAAGGCTGGTGAAGAAGTTCTCAAATGGTATAACTATGAGCTTGACGATTTTAAATCATCAGGTATGAAAATTTTTAAAGATGTAACAGCAAGCTCAGCTCCTGTAAGTCTTTTATATGAAGGTGTCTATAAATTAGTTGTTGTCTCTCCTGCTACATCTAATACAGTAGCGCAAATGGCTTATGGATTGTCAGATAATCTAGTCTCAAATATTTTTGCGCAAGCTGGTAAATGCAAAATACACAGTATTGTATTTGCATGTGATACTGAACCAACAGTAATTACTCAAGCACCAAAAAAAGAAGTAACACTATATCCGAGAGATATTGAGTTAGAAAATTATAATAAACTTAGTAAATTTAAAGATGTTGATGTGGTCG
>CENO01081181.1_pt1 | contig 24078 bp, 22 predicted proteins | sample 530271 | NCBI WGS metagenome assembly CENO01 (sample SAMEA2619857, study PRJEB7988) | marine metagenome | biome: marine biome (ENVO:00000447); feature: surface water layer (ENVO:00002042); material: "saline water (ENVO:00002010), including plankton (ENVO:xxxxxxxx)" | depth 5 m | reverse complement strand
TCAGCTATTGCTTTAGCTATTGCCTTTCTTCTATTAGCCAAATATTTGTCAGTTTCATCTTTATCACCATCATTATCAATGTCACCATCTTCTTTACCCACTGGATCTAGTCTTTCATTTTTCTTTTTATTTTTACCATGAGAATGATGACTTTCAGTAATAATTTCTAATTCTTCAACAGGAATATTTTCTACTGTTTTACTTCCTTCTTTAAAAAATACATCATAATGTGTTACAACATGATTTCCTTCTTTATTTTCTACTAAAGTATGTTGGCCTTCCAAACAAATTCCATGACCATAGGTTTCATGTACTACATGTGCTGCACAATCATGTGCAAAACCAGGGCCTGCTTCATCTAATTTAGCATAGGGGCCTATTTTATTTTCTGTAATAAATTGTTTTAAATTAAATTTGCTCATAGTGGGTTTATTTTAATATAAATATATAATTTTATCTAACATTTAGCACATCCTCTACCTGGTGAATTAGAAGGAGCACTTCTAGTTACGTTAGGTGTTGTTCTTGATCTATTATTAGGGACAACATTATTAGAACCTCTAGGAGTATTAACTCTTATTCTTGTTGGTTTCGATGGTTGAGATAACGATCTATTAGGTGCGCTATAACTAGGAGTAGTATTCCAAACAGAACCATACCAATTATATCTGGGGCGATTGTAGTAGTATCCATCCCAGTGATATCTAGTGTTGAACCAGTTGTTCCAGTACCATGTTTCATTCCATTGAAATCTAGTATAGTAGTCATAGTTTTTACGTCTATCGAATTCTCTAATTGGTACTTGTATTGTATCACCTGATTTAGTTATTGCTAATACATTTTCTATATCGTCATAATACGAAGTCATTGTGTAAGATCCACAACTTATAGAAAAAAAAGCAAGTAATATTATTATTATATATTTCATTTTCTTAGTCTTACAGTTGCCTTTTTAGTATTTTTTACAAACTGCTTACCTTTTCTAGATCCTCTTACTTTTTTTCTTGCAGTAGCTGCTCTTTGTGCTTTAGTTAAACTTCTGGCTTTAGCTTGAGGTAAACAACGAGTAGTTGCTTTACCCTTTTTCATTGTACCACAAGGACCAGTAATATTTCCTTGAGTATCTATCCTTACCCATTTTTCTTTTTTAAACCAGTTACGTAAAGATTCTTTTATAAGTTCCCTCATAAAAGCTCTTATATCCTGATCAAATTCGGAAGTATATTTTTTTACTTTCTTTTCTTCCATATCATTCCTTTTCTACACTTTACAATTAGTCCAGAACGGTACGCAGATGTTTTAGGCATTTTTTGTCTTGCTATTCTAAGACAACGATCTGTTTTATCTTTTTTTTCTGAAATTTTATCTATTGGGGCACTTCCACCACGCATTATGCTATCAGAACGTACCAAGCTTACCATTTCTCCTCTATCCATATCATCAACATGGAAAAATTCATAATCACCCATTTCTGTACCATGCATTTCGGATCCAAAATTCAATAATTCTTGTTGTGAACCTCTTACATCTATACGACTTCTTTCAGGATTATTAGGATCATTATTTATAATAAATCTTAATTGAGGACCATATAATTTATCTAATTGGGCTTTATATCTTTTAAGAGTACTTAAATCTTCATTTAAATTAGTTGTAGTTTTTAATGTTTTAGCTAATTGTAATGCTTTATAATATTTTTGATTTTTATCTCCTAATTGAACTCCTTTTTTATCATCATCCTTATCCATTTTTTTCATACGGGATAATTCCTTATTAATTAAACTTAATGGAATTTTTTTATCCTTAGGAATACCTAATCTTTTTCTAACAGTACCTTGCTTTAAATTACCAGCTTTTTTACCCTTAGCGGCCATTTTTTCGTAAGTATCACCTTCATCAAATTGACTTCTTAAAAGTGATTTCCAATTAACCATTATTTCACCTACTCCTCTTATAAAATCAGGATTTCTTAAATCATCTTTAAATTTACCAAATAATGCTCTTAAATCTTCTTGAAATTGAGATACTGATCCTGTTGGTTTAAATGGGGTAGAATCTGGAGCTTCTGGTTCTCCTTTGATGAAACCACTAAAAGCTTCCTTTAATGTCATATCAAAAGCATCAGCTATTGTTTTTCTAAATTCTTCCAATTCATCATCATTTAATTTTCTAAATGTAGTTGCTCTTAATCTATCAATAAGCTTTCTAGCGGCTATATATCCTTTATTATCAAAATTAGGACCAGGAAATGGGGAACCCATATCTTGTTCTTTTACATTAACACCTAAATAATCTTGATAAGTAGTCCCATCATCAAATTTAAGATTAGCCATTAAATCTATATAATCAACAACTTTACCACTATTTGTAAATTTTACTTTCCATTCTGTTTCAGGTCCATTCATATAAACAACAACTGCTCTACCAGCATATGTACCTGATTTCATTTTTCCTTCATCCATGGATTTTTTTAGGTCTTTTACTGCTTTTTCTCTTTTTTTTTCTAAACTTTTAGTTAGTTTAGCGGGTTTATCAGATTTTTTAGATTGAGGACGTCCATATTTAGCTATATTAGTAGCTAAAGCATATTTTAGACTTTCGTCTTCCTCAAATATTTTTTTAATTTGTTCTATTTTCATGACATCCACAATTTGTTCCGCAGCAACCAGCTTTGGATTTATTTCTTAAAGCAACAACTAAGCCACCTACAGCGACCCCTACTAATATCGTTATATAAATAAAACTAAGCATATTCGTTTATTAATATTTTTAAACACCCACTACCTTTTATTACCCTATGCCAAGTGCCTTCTGGGATAAAAATACAATCATTTATGGGTTGAGGTAATTCATCATCAAATTGAATTTGCCAATCTGTTTCTCCTATAGGAGTTATATCTCTATCTTTTCTATCACGATGCCATACTAATTCATCCATTTCAACATCTTCTGAAAAGTGTCTTACATGATATCCTTTATATATATAATCTTTATATGTTGCCATTTTACCAAAAAGTGTTTTTATTAGCACCTAAACCAAGTTGCTTTGCATATCTTGGTAAATTACATGACCAATATCCTGCTTTTGTTCTGTCTTTTTTATTAGGACAATTATGACGTGCAGAAAATGCTTTACGTGCTTTGGGGTTATTAATCTTTGCTCTTAATCCTCCAGAACCAAATGATACTTTTTTAACTCTACCTGTTTTAGGGTTTTTAACATAAACATAATAAGCCTTAGAACCACCACGTTTAGGAGAATTTAATTTAACATTTTTTCCTCTAAATTCAGCTTCTAACATAGGTTGATTAGTATCAGAAAATAATCTATATCCTTGTTTACCAAGCATATCATCCAAAGTAGATATTAATCCATCTAGATCACGTTCATTATCCTCATCATATTGTATTCCAATTCTATTATCAAATTTAGAAGGTCTTCCTACCTTAACTTTATACCCTTTTTTTCTAAGTTCTTGTTTAAGTTGAATAAGATACATTACTATATTAGTATCTTTATCTTCATTAATAAAAGGAATGTCTAAGGGTACTTTCTCACCTTCAAATATTCCATATTCACCAATATCCGTATTTCTAATTAAAATTTTATCACCTTCATTTATTTTTAAAACTCCTTCGTTGAATAATTCTCTTGCCTCTGCATAAAAATCTACATATGACTTAGAACCAATTCTAAAAACACATTCTGATAGTGGTTTATTATGTTGTTGATGGAACATTAAACCAGGAGAGGCATTTACTCCTTCTTGTAGTGTAATGCCCTCAGATGTTTTAGAAATTTCTTTTTCTTGAAATGGAGCTAAATCTTTAAAGTTAAAAGATTTTGTAGTTCCGGTTTCCTCTAACTCAACAGTATAAAAGGGGTGTTCCGCCATAGTAACTTTAGCGGTATCACCATCTACTGTAGTTACCTTATCACCTACAGAGAACTTTGATGAAACATTAACAACGTTTTCTATAGCCTCTCGGATAAGATATCTGAGTTTAAGCTTGTCCATAAATTATTTTTCTTCTTTTTCGTCTTCTTTTTTATCTTTTTTAGAAGTTTTTTTCTCAAAACGTAATCCTTCTTGTTCTAATGCTTCTCTTAATCTTTCAACTTGTGCTTCTAACATAGAAAGTTTTTCCATTAAACTATTAGATTCGGCAGTTAAAGATTCTCTCATATCTGGATTAGCCGTTGCCTCAGACATTTTACCTTCAATTTCTTTTTTAATTTCATCAATTGAAGTTTCCATCATGCTAAGTTTTTTCTTACCCATATTATAGGTTTCTTTTAATTTAGCATCTCTTTCCTTAATAAGTTTTCCGGCTACTGAATTTGCCTTATTTTCTGATTTGTAAATACCATATACATCTTCTTTAGTTAAACCTAAAGATGCAAATTCAAATACATCACCTTTACCAACTAGTTCTTCCATAGTTGATTTTTTAGATGGTCTAGAAACATAATACATTTCACCAATTTGATCTTCCATTTTGATTTTAGGAGCTTTTTTAGTGTATCCCATGTATCCACTATCTCCTTCATTCTGACTGCGCTCAGCTAGCCAATCAGCAATGTTTTCTTTGATAATTTTTTTAAGTTCTGTTTTTTTCATGATTGTAGAATTATTCCATAATAAATATATAAAGATATTACAACTCTATTTCTTTTAATCGTTGTATATTATCCTTTAATGCCTTGATTACCTCGGGATTAATTTTAGCTTTTGACCAATTTTCAATATCCCCAGCTTCCGATACAAATGTGTCACCTCCTTCATTTAAAAATGCATTTACTGCCTGTTCATATTCATGAACAAATGTATCTTTGTTAGAATTTAATAATTGTTTTTTATATTCTTCATAACCTCCATTAGCTCTTAATTGTGTTTCATGTTCTATAACACAATTAAAACATTTTTTATGAATAACCCACATTTTTCTATTTAATTTGTTGGCCTTCATAGGTTTACCACATGAACATGTTAAGGGTAAAGTTACCATTTCTCTTAACTTATCATGTTTAGTAACGGTTTGTTTTAAACCGTCTTTTATAGTCCATTGTTTACCATTTTCCTCCCAAATATCACCTTCAGTATATTCCTTAGATTCTTTTTCATAACCAGCCTGAACTCTAGTACGATTAGCAGTATTACCTGTAACTATATTACGCATTCTCTGAACGTCACGTTTAGAAAATTCACGATTTAATTGAGATTCACTCATAACCCTAATTTAGATAACTCGTTTTTTACTTGTTCTGTTGATTTAAATAATATACCAATTCCTCCTGCGGCTTTCCAAGCGGATATATTATCCGCTCTATCATCTATTAAAATTTTATTAGGTCCGGCAAATTTAGCCTTACCACTTGCTTTAAAACCAAATTTAACTGGTACCCCCGGCATATTTCTTTTTACCCATACACCTTTTCCAATCCTAGATGATTCATCTCTTGAAGGAGATGTTAAAATGGTTGGTTTATATTTTTTGACATGTTTATATAAATCTTCTCCTTGTGGCATCCAAGGCATGCCCGCCCAAAAACGAACACCTATTTGTTTATCTATTAAATTCCAAAACTGTTCATCAGCTTTTTTCTTGCCTACTTGAATTGTCCTTTGAGCTTCAAATTCATCAGGTGTAACACCCGCAAATTGTTCAAAACGTCTTTCAAAATCCGTTAAAACCCCGTCCATATCAAGAAAAATATCATATGCCTTAGCAAGATCTTCTTGTAATAACTCCATTAATGTACCTCTTATTTTATTCATAAATTTGTGGATTGTCCCTCCCGAACTTCCTCATAATTACACCCGCCAATGAATTAGCTTCATTTTCATCTGGGGATCCATCCTCACCAGAAGTAGGTGTTAATCTTTTATCTAAATTTTGCATATGGTGAACCATTTCATGAGCTATAGTTCTTAAAATGTCAGCCATATTTCTATTATGTACTACAACCATTATCTTTTTTTCAGAAGGTGAATAACCTCCTAAACTACGATTTTCATAAGCATAGTCTTTAGAGTTAATAAGTTTTAATTTAGGACGATCTACTGAAAGATATTCCATGCAATAATTAACAAATTCATTAACTACACTAGCTTTAGCATCTTCCCATGCTTCATTTAAAAATTTTTTATATCTAGCTTCAAGTAGATATTTATTTTCTTTTATATTTTGTTTTGATCTTCTAACCATACTCCACTTAGGAAATTTTTCACCTTTATATTCACCATCCATTTGAAAATTTCTAACAGAATATTTTTTCCCGGTTTTAGGATCTTCTAAAGATAATTTATATCTATTAACTCCTTCTCTACTATTTTTAATTACTTTTAATTGTAATCCTTTTTCTAATTTTTTACCTCCTAAAGGGAATCCCTTAGGTGCTCTTACTACATCACCAGGTAGTACTTGACCACTATAATTAGATAGTTTTACACCTATTTCTTTAACTATATCGGGTTTAGCTCCTTGAGCAGATCTTTTTTTACCTTTTTTAGGTCTAAAATCCTTTTTTTGTTTACCATCTGTCCCACTCATTTGGCCTTTACAAACTTTTACGGCTCTAGCAGTTAAAAATGGATTATGTTTTTCTCCTTTTCTTTTTCTCGAGGCAATATAATTATAACCTCTTTTACATAATTTTTCTTTTAAAATACCATCAATTATAACTTCATTAGTTTTTTGTTTTTTTAATCTTTGTGTTTTCTTTTTAGATGCCTCTTTACGCTTTTTAATATATTCAAAGGCAGATTTTAATCTTGCTTTTTTTAGTGGATCTTTAGTTCTACTTAAAGCTGCCCTTACTCTTTGATGTATTAAATTTATTACCTGAGATTGTCTAGCATGAGATTTATTTTTAAATGAAGTTTTATTTAAAGTATCTACTATGTCTTGTCTAGTACTAAATTTTACTTTTACTGTATCAGTAGGATCTTCATCTGTATACAATCTTCTACCACTACCTTTAGGTTTTTTGCCAGTACCCTTTTTAGGATCGGCTTCTTCTAAAGCATCGGGATCATTAGTTCTAACATCAGATGCTTTATATCTTACTTGTCTTACTTTTCTATAATCATATCTAGGGTATAAACCTTCATTGGACTTTCTAAATATAAATAAAAAACTTTCCATGTTTACACCATCAGGTAAAAATGGTTTTATTTTTTCTAAATTGTCATCCCTTATAGCTTGACGTAAATTGGTAGCTGAAAAATCACCTTCTACACCTGCATCAAATACTTCTACATTAGGATATTTTTCTTTATTTAATAATGATTTAAACCTAGATTCTTCTCCTTTACCAAATACGGCTCTAATATCATGTGAAGGATTATCTTTAGCATAATCATATACAGCCGTAACGGGTGTAGGAGTAGGTACTATCTCTACCTTTTCTAATTCTGGTATTTTAGATTTATATAAATTCCAAACTTCAATTGCCTCCTCAACATCAACATCTTCTCTTTCTTTAGTAGATATGAAAACAATAACTTTATCTGTATCGTTATCTATAGATCTTAAAATAGTAGCAACATGACCTCTATGAGGTGGTTTAAAAGCACCAGGATAAAGAGATACCTTTTCAGTAAGTTGTTCTACTAATAGTTTTTTAACTATTTGTTTTGCTATCTTTATTGGATTCATGAAAAAAACTGTTTTACCCTTGATTTAGCTTCATCCTTAGATACAGAATTGGATTTTATATCCTCTACTTTATCAGAATTAATAAAGTCATTAATTTGTTTATTTAATTCTTGTTTACTTTTTTTAGATCGCTCTATTTCCTTATCCGTTTTTGGTTTAGTATCAGTTGGTTTGTAGGGATCAACATACTTATCTACTAATGTTTTTAAATCCTTTAATGGTTCTCCTTTTTTTAATGCTTTATCATTAACAACTGAAACAAAATTATTTCCAAACTCATTTTTATATAAATCGTAATTTTGAGTTATACTGTTCCAAGTACGTAATACAATAGCGGGAGATAAACTTCTATCTTTACCTTGTGATCTTTGAAAACGAGTTTCATTTCTATCTAAAGCTTTTTCTAGTGAAGAAAATACATAAACCATTAAAATATCATAACCTAAATCCTCTAATTCTTTCTTTAAAGCTAAAGTAGGTCTTGAACTAGCAGCAGTACCATCTAATATAAAATTTTTCTTACCTAATATAATATCTCTAGTAATAGGTCTAAATTCTTTATTAGCAGCTGCCATTGCTTTAGCAGCTTTACTTCTTGCTTCAGCATCCGCATTTTTTAGATCTAAAGATACTCCTGCATCTTTTAAATTTCTTATGAAATAATCATCTACATTTAAAATTAGAGCATTATCTACATCTTCTATAAATGAAGATTTTCCTGCTCCGGGAGCTCCAGCTAGTATAAGTGCCTTAGGGTTAGTGGATTGTTCTAATATGATATCACGCAATCTAATCATTTAGTATACTTTGTATATAAATATACGAAAGAAGATTGAGGATTCCTACTGTCTTTGCACAGAAGTAGGCCATTTTTCGGAAATAGGTTTTAAATTTGGATTTTCTAAATCAAATAATGCCCTAACATGTTTGTATATTTCTAAATTTTCGTCTTGGGTACGTTTTGATTCGTAAACTTCCCAACCTTTACCTTGAAGACTACCTTTTTTAGGGCCTCTTTTAGGTGATTTTAACCAAAGTATACCAACATTATCAACTTTTTGATCATAACACTCTTCAAAACAGCGCGAATAAACGGCAGCTTGAACATCATACGTAGTCTGTAGTTGGTTTGATGTTTTTACGTCAATTACCCATAGTTTATCGTTGATTTTGCATACTAAATCGCATGTTCCTGCTATGTTAAGACTATCAGAATAAAGGAATACTTCTGTTTCTACTAATTCAGCTTTTGTAGTTTCCCAAAATTCTACAAAACGTAAAAACATTTTCCATACTTTAATATCATACTTAGGATTATCATTTTCCATTAAATCTACTTTCTTACCTAATAGATATTGTTCTATTAAATTATGTACTAAAGTACCCTCATCTGCTGCTTTTTTAACTATGAAATCAGATGCATATCCTACTTTTTTAAGCCATTCTTCAAAATGTTTTCCCTTAGGATAATAGGATAAAACAAAAGTAACTGAAGGATATGTTAATTTCCCATCCTCATAAAAACGGGAATCATTAGTAGTTATTTGTTTAAATTCACGGTTATGTTCCTGTTTAGGAAAATTAGCCTTACGTAAAATCATATAGATAGTTTCAAGTTAAGTAGTGAAGAAAATGTAAATTCTTGAGATTTTTGTATTTTATTAGTAAATAAAGCAAATCCCATATCGGAAGGATCTTTGTCATCCAAATCCACTACAAATAATTTTTTACCCGCTTTTAAAAGTTGTTCAGCTATTTTAAATGTTGATTTAATAGCGTCCCTATCTAATGCTAAATAAACTTTTTTTACTTCTGATGTTACTAATTTTTGCATTAATTTTTTAGATATGTTTTTACCAAATAATGGTATAGCATTTCTTTTTATTGATATAGCATCAAATGCACCTTCACATAATACTATAGGCACATTCCAATTTATCATATTTTCAAATCCAATTATATTTTTATCCGAGGATGGTGCATCATATTTTCTAGATGGTTCTTTTTCAAATGAACGAGCTACAAAATAATCTAAAACTCCATCAGCATTATAAGTAGGTATTATTATTTTATTGGCATATCTACCTTTTTCACAATATCCTATTTGATATTTTAAAATATCTACCATAGTTAAACCTCTTTTTTTAAGATAAACTAAAGCATGTCTAGCATGTATATCTGATTTGTTAAGGTTATATAATGGTTTATATTCTAGTGGTAATTCAACTTTAGTATTTGCTACTACTACATCATGTTTTTCAGTTACACCTAATATATCTTTTAATTGAATAAACTTATCAGATGCTACTTTTATCCTTTTAAATAAACCAAATAATGTTTTACCTTTAGCATCACAAACCCAACAATGCCATAAATTTTCATTCTTTTTATTTGGAACTAAATTTATTTCTAACTTGGGATTTTTATGATGACAAAAGGGACAACTAAAGGCATGATTACCTCGTGCTGTCGGATTACTTTTACCTAAAACGGATTCTATTAATCCTAATAATATTTGATTAACCATGCAGGATAACTCGAATTTATTACAATATACGTTAATTTATTGGCTGTACCAAATCTTTTCTAAAAAATTTACCTAATATGTTATCGTTAATATATTCGTTATTTTCCAACACGTTATTAGTAAACAAATATTTAGTTTCTAAATAAGTTAAATGTTTTTTATTAAATGCAAATTCTAAAATTTCCCTTTTAAAATCGTCATGTTTATTTTCTTTTAGTAAAGTTTTGATTTTATCATGACTACCATAATATTTTTTCCAATCACTTTCAACGGATACTTTTCTTTTACGTTTGAATCCTTTTAAAGGAGGAAGTTTTTTACTAAAATATATAAATTTTTTTCCTAAATATTTTTCATTAGTAGGAAGATATGTCACTTGATATATAAAACCAAATGTATCTCTTGGCATTAAATCAATACAATTTATAACCTTATCTTTATATAACCACATTATTTTTTATTGCAAATTTTATCTGATGCGTAATTTTTTAAAATATTAGGAACCCAAGCATGTATAAATAAAGCCAAGGATAATTTCATAGCAAATAACCAGTGTTTCCAATATGTAGTATTATTTTCTTTTAAATGGCTCATTACTGATCATATCTTATTATAAAGGTAGTATCAGTATTATTAGACATTGGTATGGGTTGACCTAATTTACCTACCATTAATAATTCATTAGCTTCATTATATAAACCTATAGTTGTAACATAGGATCTAAATTTTGAACCAGTTGCAAAAGGTCTTAATGAACCTGAGCTATCAGTAGTTAAAGAAGGATTTTGGGATATGTTAAATTCATTATCTGAAATTTTACAAATAATTTCATTTTCAAATACCCTGTATTCGTTTCTAAATTTTATTTTATTTTGTTGTGGTGTAATTGCCATAATAAACTATTAACAAGGACTAGATGATGATAATATTAAACCTTCTGATAATAATAAAAATTCATCTGAAGTATTTTTGTAATAATAACCTCCATCTCCTACTAAATCATAAGCTAAACTACCAGTATTACCAAAGTAAATACCTTCATCACCCTGATAATACGTAGTAAAAGTATCATCTCCACATGCTACTGCAAGTTTTTCAGGATTAATTAATTCCGGGGTGTTAAATGGGTATGATGAAGAAGGATATCCATAAATGCTTAGTTCTAGAGTTTCTAATTCACCTCCACAAGTCTCAAATCCTACTATATTACCCGCACTTAAAATTATATTTCTTCCTCCTCTACTTTCATTGTTTAAAGGAAATCTACCAGATAATAATCTACCATCTCCAGTTAATTTATTATCTTTACTAGTAAAAGTTTCACTTCCAGCTATATTTTTTTGTCTTTTACAAGCTTTTTCTTGTGTTGTAAAAGATCCATCTTGAGTAAAAATATTAAAGGAAGGTAATTTACATGTTTTTTCTGCTTGAATATATCCTTCACTATCTACTTCTAAAAATGTACTAACACCTGTTAGTATAAAATTAGTTTTAAACGGTAAACTAGGTTTAGTTTTTGTTTCAGCATCCGCTCTACTATTATATAAACGTCCTCCTAATTGAAAATAAGTTTTTTCTTTAAAGTTAATTTTACTATCTGTACATGCTGCATCTTGTGATATTAAGGGGGCAGAACCAAATCTTATAGTTGGTGTTAAAGTGTGATCCGTGACACTAGCTGAGCCCGAATCCGTAGGTAATACTTCTAATAATGAAAAAGTAGTAGTAGTATCATCTATTGGATATTCCAACTGTCTTATTGTAAAGTTAATTCCTTCATCGGGGGTAAATGTATTACTAGTATCTAAATCTATTAATGGACTAGCAAACCCTGAACCAGATGTATGAGTAGAATTATTAGAACCCTCAGTACTTCTTTGTATAAATGTACCTCTTGAACCATTAGCTCCACCTTTTATTGTAATATTTAAATCAGGTGATATACCTTTAGAACACCAAGCACCAGTTACTGGACAATCACTATAATCATAGGTAAATACTTCTGAGGCACTAATAAAATTAAGACTATTGCCTCTAAGACTTTTAATTTCAACCTCCATATCTGAAGATAAGTTATTAACAAATCTTATGCTAACATTACCTTTAGTTTCTGGTCTAATTATTTCATCATATATAAAATTTAAGGGTGCAGAATCATTGGATGGATCAGGACTAGTTCCACTTCCCGATAGTACAGCTTTGAAAAATACTGTTCCACTAACAAAAGAGGAACTTATAGGTAAAGGACTAGCTACAGAAGAAGAAAATATTTCTGCATTAGTAAATGTTTCTTTTTGTGATACTGAAGCTGTTATATTTAAATATCCTTTTTCAAAAGATTCAGAAACAAAACTAAGATTAAAAAATCCTCTTTGTGAACCCGTAACTAAACTGGTTAATATAGGAGCAGGAGGAGTATTAAATCCTTCTTTACAGTCAATAGGACTAAATGATCTATTATAAAACGTTTTCTCATCAACTGATGATGAAAATGATGATGTAGATAAATTTACAGTATAATTATTATCTACTACATCACCAAATGCAGGACCATTATCAAATATTTGATTTATATTTTGTATTATTTTATATCCAGTCTTAGGCATAATTATCAATTACGTTATCTATAAAATATTTTCCTATTGCTATGGCTCTATTATCTACATCTTCTTGTATAACAGAACTTGAGTTAAATACATTTATTCTACCTCCCATATTAGAGTGATTAGTACAATAGTAATATAATGTACTAGGTGCATCTGCAGGTAAATTAATACTTAATTCACCACTAGAACCTGCCGTCCCATTATAACTAACACCATTATTAGAACCCGTATATGCTACTCCACCATTATGTGTACCATTTTCAGTAGTAGATAACCTAATAGGGTGACCATCATTACTGGCATCCGATTGTACTAATGAAGCACTTACTCCTCTTCTTAAAGTAATAGTAGCTTGTTTTTCATCATCTATATTATATCTATTTCCTTCACTATATGCCTGTACAGTTACAGCAAATGAACTGGTGTGATTATTAATAAATGAAGGGCCAATTTCAGGTGAAACAAATAAATAATATATTCTATTTATATCTTTAGTTAATTGTATTCTTCTAGTAAATATTTCTCCTCCACCTAGTCCTGAAGGTAAATTCATATTTACATCTTCATCTTCTCTAGTGATCATAATATACATTAAATCATTTTCCATAGCTTGAGATCCAGCATATATAGTATGATTTTTATATGTAACAGGACTTAAATTAGTTCTAGGTGATAATGGATCACTATTAAAGAAACTAGCACTAGTAAAGGATGATGCTTCAAAGAAATCAACACTATCTACATCCATAGCAGATAAAAATACTTTATCAGTTCTTACAGTAGAATAATATACATCATTTGAATCACCTACACCCAAAGCACTAGCGGATACAGAACCACTAAATATTTTTCCACTAGTATATAATATATTAGTACCAAAATTAGTATTCATTATATTACCAAATGGATAAGTATCTCTAAATAAATCTCTATTTGGACCAAAATAACTACCTGTATTACCATATAATTCATTAATAAATTCATCATTTCTAGCTATAAAATTAGATCCACTACCATTACTACCTGTAGTTGATAATGTATTTGCACTACCTGTAAAGTTATCTCTAACTTTTGCTAATTGAATGTGTTTATCAAATTTAAAATTAATATTAGTTATACTATCCTCAAAATTAACTTTAGATGCTGTAATATGCATTGTGGGGGTAGCATAATTTAATCCAAATGGTAGAGATACATCCCTATTGTCCGCAAAATCATCTAATCTTAAACTACCTGTTACTATAGCCGAATTAGTTATTTCACTACCAGTTACATTAGCTATTGTTCCACTTACATCTCCGGATCCACTATATTCTCTTCTAACAGAAAATGCATGTGATGATCCTGTTTGTACATCTATATAAATTGTATCGTTATTAGTCCAGGCAAAACTACCAGTTGCACTACCAGAGGTATCAAACTGTACTGCTGCTTCACTTCCTGATCTTACTAACACTTTAACCCAAGCTGAACCAGTATAAGAATAAAAATTTAAATTTCTTTTGGCCGGAGAGGCACTTCCAGTAGTATTCTCACAAAATGACTGACTTATTTCCCATTTTCTAGCATAATATTCTAAACTAGCTGAAGTTCCTATTACTGCAGAACTAGAAAGAGAACCACTTAAATTTATATTTTGTATGGAAGCTGAAAATAAACTAGCACTTGCAGCATCTTGAATAAAGAGACTAGCTGAACCTGATGAAAGTTGTGCTGCGTTTAATTCTATAGTAGTATCTCCAGCAGATGCCGTTAAAAAATAATTAGATTCTAAAGTAGATGCTGTAATATTATACGGCTCTAACCCACCCACTAAATTAGTTATTTTAATTGAACTGCTTAAAGAACTACTATAATCAATAGATGCCGTAAAATTCATTATAGCAGGTGATAATAAATCATAGTTAAAACTATAAGTTGCATTATTAGCATCAAAAACATTTAAAGTATAAGTACCTGAAGGGGCATTTATTGCATCTATTGAATTTGTAGTATATCCCGTTGAACCTGACCAACTCCATGTTAATGGTAATCTTCCTCCCTCTATTGGTATATCTCTTCTTTGTATAAAACTACCATCTGAAGCACTAAAAGCTGAAGCATTTGTTACGGTATAACTAGCTGTTACAGGTTGTATTTTACCTACTATAACAGATGAAGTATCAGTACATCCATTACTATCTTTAAAATATACGGAATAAGTTGCTTCAGTTAATGCTGAAAATGTAAGGGGTGTTTCTATAGAATTGGAAAAAGATGCAGATAAAGAAGCCGATATTACTCCTGTGGCACCACTTGCACTTACTATAATTTTACCATCATTAGTATCATTACTTGATACAGCACTAGCATAAACATTTCTATCTATAGCAGTAAAAGATGTATCTATAGACTGTGTATAAAGGGTATTTTCCGCATCTTTTACACTTAGAATTAATGATCTAGTAGGTAATATAGAAGCCGAAACTACTGGTTGATATAAATCATTTGATGATGTGGTTAAAGGGGTGTAATCAGAAAATCCATCTACATTTAAAGAATAACTATAAGGAGGAACTCCTTGATCAAATGAAAATGTTACAGAAGCAGAACTGTTACTTCCAAAACATGATTGAGTTAAAGCAACAATACTAGAAGATAAAGGTAAAGTGTCTAAAGTTAAATCTATGGATGCTGTATTACTAGGTAACCCTAAAGTATTATTTACAGTATAATTTATTTTATAATTTCCGGGTTGTGAACCAGATAGATTAGGAGTAATAAGTAAATCTCCCTGAGCACTAATGCTTGTATCGGGGAAATTACTATTAGGATCAGTGTGTAAAGTAATAGAACCAGTATCTATTTCTGAACAATCATCAAAATCACTATCTAATAATCTTATAGTTTTATTTCTTTGTGTATTAGTAAAAGTAAGATAATCATTTCTTGCTACTGGGTTAGTAGCTGCAAAACATAAATAATCTTCATTAGATATAACTGCTACACCATGTGAATAAAATATATTCCCTACGTATACTTTGGAACCTGAATTATAATATGTTGCCTCAGGATCAGAATATTTGGCAGATGAATAATCATCCTCAAAATCACTATAATCAAATAAATTACCTAGTCCATCATCTCTTATAATATAACCCGAACCAGAAAGTTCAAATGTATGTGGTTGTACCCCATTACCAAATATATTTTGTGGTATAGTTACTACTCTTATCTTAGCATTATTTTCAGCAAAATAAGTAGTTAAATCATAAATAGAAGAACCTGATGCATCATATTCACTAAATGAAGAAGTAAAATACGGTAATTTTCTTATTGTGGCATCAAAAGAACCGGATGCTAAAGTAGTTTGAGAATAATTATCATAAGAAGATGAATGCCAAAATTGGTTAGTATTAGTAGGATAAGGTATTTGGGCTGAAGATTCTGTTACATAATTTGAATAGTATAAATGTACTACAGAATCAAAAATTAATCTTCTATAATTACCATCAATATCTTTATTATCATTTACGGGATCAAAATCTAGATTTTTTATAGGTACATATTCACCTACATAAATTTTGACACCTAAATCATCGTAAGATGAGGATGGAATGTCATATAACTTATTAGCTACATACGGTGTTGACGAAAAGTCAGACGGTTTTAATTTTTTGTATGCAAAGCTCATTCATTAAAAATCTAATTTTACTCTTACAAGAGCTTCCTTAGTAAAATCTTTAACGAGTGGTTTGGATAATTTAGCTACTGATAATAACTCATTAGCGTCATTATATAATCCTACTGTAGTAATAAATGTTTGAGGGTTATTAATTAAACTTGAGTGTACAAATTCTCCACTACCACTAATCATAGAAGGGTTAGTTGAATAATTAAAATCTGTATTTCTTACTCTAACAAATACAAAATCAGATGTAATAGTTTCTTCTGAATTAAGTGAAAAGGTTTGAGCTAATTTTATACTTTCAAATAAATTACTATTATTAGCTACCATTGCAGTATCGGTTAAATCATCATTAATAGTTAATCCTACTCCTCCTAATGATTGAGATAATGCTAATGCTCTAGGATTTAATATTATTAATCCTACATCAGGTAAAAATTTACCGTATGAACCTGATGGAGTAAATCCAGCAGTAATACCTCCTGTTACAGCTGTAGATACAGCACTACCATTAGTTCCACTTACAATATCAAATACTCTACCTGCATCAGTAAATGTTAAAGCTGTAACATCTTTAGAATTATCAGTTAATTGTACTCTTGCTGGGTTAGTACCATCCGAACCTGATAGTACTAAATTAAATGTTCCTGGGAATATTTTTTCTTTATATCTTGCTCTATTAATATTTAAGACATAAATATCTCTAGAATCTGTATTTCCTGTTCCAAAACTAAAATTAGTATTTTCATCTCCATTCACTAAAGTTCTATATTGACCATATGATACTTTTGAAGGAGAACTTCCTGTTACTAAATTATTAAATGGAGCTGAACCTGAACCTTCTACCTCTCCATAGGCAATTGAAAATTGTACTTCAGCATCAGATCTTACTGAACTAGTCTGAAAAACATCTAAAAAGAAATTAAATGAAGATGTAGCTGAAGATGTAAAAAAATTATTTAATGTAGGTACTCCTCCCGTCCATAAAGTAGAAGTTATGGAATCTGCGCTAACTACAAAATCACTGGCGTTTAAACTTACGAAGCTCATATTATATTATTTTATGTAGTTACTTTAGTTATATTCACAGGGATTGTTAAACGTGCTCCAGAATCTCTACCAGTAACAGTTAATATTGTATTTAAGGTAGTTGAAGTTCCAAATAATGTATTAACAGTTGTGGCTGTTAAATTTAAAGTAGTACCTATTACTGTTCTGGAGACATTAGTTCCAATAGTACTAGTTGTATTTAAATCTGCAGCATCTGCCGTATTTACACCTACACCTTCAAAAGTTTGTAATGTTCTAGAATCCCCTATAGTAGCAGTATAACCACTTGCTTCAAATGTTGAATCGGTTCCTAGATAATTTAATGTTTGAGGTGTTAATGATAGTGATGCACCTTGTTTCAGAGTAATAGTAGTAAATCCTAATTCTAAAACAGGTAACTTAGCAGTACCTCTAGGTAAAGTAAGCAATTTATATTTCATTATTTGTGTTTCATCCGGAAACGCCTCTATAACGGGCATATTTTCAATAGCTTCTCCATAAAAAGCGGAGCCAGATGGGTGATTAGGATTATATAGTGTATAATCTATTTCATCATCAGCTAAAGAAAATTGTGTAATTTGAAAAGAGCCATCATTTCGTGCTAATAATTCACGTCCTTTTTTTGTTAGGATGGCATCTACAGTAACTGTAATATTGTTTAAGTATCCCATGGTTTATTCTTGTTATATATAAATATAGTATTTTTCTTTTTTTATGAAATTAAATTTTGTGATTTTAATTCTTTAACTATATTACCAGCTCTATCCTTTATAATTTTAGGTGTATCACTAGATAATATAATTCCGGAAGATGTTTTACCAGGTTGTTTAGGAAAATCTAAAACTATGTTGGTTTCATCTTCTACTTTCTTTAAAATTACAAATCTTTTTATTTGTCTGGCATTATTACCATTAGCAGCCGTTGTAAAATCTTCACAAGCTCTGGCTGGTATGTCTTTGTCAAATTCAATTGTTATTCTTCTAGTATTAGTTACTTCATCTCTAAGTACAGTATTTACTCTTTTTACTTGTCTTTCAAATTCTCTTGGAAATACTCCACTACCTGTACCAGCCGATCCCGCTTTTTTATCTACAAATCTAAAAATATCCCCTTCTTCAATAAAAAATTCTTCATCTACTACACCAAATGAATCGGATTGAGAAACATATATAGAAGATGATTGTTGGAAATTACCAAAATGGGTTGACATAGACACGGAAGCTGTTAAAATATTAAATGAACCCGTATTATTTCTTAGGAAAAATGCTCCTCCATTATCAGCATCTCCTCCATCAGTAATACTACCTGTTATACTGACTATAGGATCAGATGGATAATAATAAGTTTGTTTTGGTACTGAATATTGGGCTGATTGTAATCCTATTTCTAATGATGCACTACCTATTAAAGGATTAGTATCAGAGGTTTGAAAAACTCCTCCTAATGCAGAATCTGAGTATTCTAATAATGCATTAGTGGAATCTGTATTTTTAGGTACTACAGCAGAATTACTTACATAATAAACAGCTTTTATTATAGCCGATTCTCCCAGGTCAACTGAAGAGGACTGTAATGGGGAAGTACCATTAAACGGATTCCATCTTAAATCATCAAATGAAGCAGAAGGATTTTTAGGAATTGTTAATTTTAACTCTAATTCTCCTTCTACATTAATTAATAAATCATTATCCCACCAAATAGAATCTCTATTTACAGGTGTATTTCTAGTTAAATTAATAGAAGGTGTTCCTGCTATAGATACAAAGTTACTTCCACTAACAACTTGAATGTTTCCTAATTCATAATTACCTATTTGTACATAATTACCTTCTAAACTATCAGGTAAAGGTAAGATATCTCCTTGGTCTTCAGTTTCTATAGATCCCGTAGTAAATTTATATACTAAAGTACTACTTCCAGTAGGGTTTTGCAACATAGGTAAATAACTAAACCCTCCAGCATATATTGGTTTTATACCATCTAAATATTTTTGTTCAGAAAATTCTATATTATTATCTAAAGATATATCTAATTGTTTCTTTTGATTAAATATATTTTGTACTTCAAATATAAATTCATTTTCCCTAGTTAATTCAACTACATTAGATCTTCCATCAATTAAATATTTTAAATACACATTTGCCCTTTCTGGAAATGCGGATCCTGTTTCTACAATTTCTGAAAAATAAGCAAATTTTAAAGAGTTTAAATCTATTGAGGGAGAAGATCCATATGATTCATCTCCTTCATTATAAACGTTATATTCTTGAGATATTGTTTTAGAACCTAAATATCTAGGTCTTAAATATCTTTGTAAAGAATAATTACTATCTTGAATAGGTGCATCTAAAAAAGGACTATCAGCTTCAGTAATATCACCTATAGATCTACTAGTAATAAATCCTATATTTACAGGTGTTATAATATTAGTAGAATAATCCACATCCATAAATTGATTAGATTTTCTTGCTTCAATAACATTATTTAATTCTGGGTTAAAAGGTATTAATGAAAATGATGCAGCTGTGGATGTATCAGGACCTACTCTAAATAAACTTTTTTCTGTAACCATACTAGAAGTAGGTTGAGTATATGCTGTAAATTCACTTCCACTAAATTCTCCTGTTATTGGTTCTCTATTATCAGTAAAATTAAAAGTTACCCCCGATGCAGTAATAGTATTAGCCGAACTAGATGGGATTAAAATTTTTCCAGTATAGCTTGTATCTAGATTTTCATTCATTGGATTTGAACCAGTTATACTAGGTACAGTTAATGAACCACTAAAGTCTATAAATGTAAATGAAGGATCAAATCTTTTAGTTTTATTTCTTTCTAATAAATGAGATTTAATTAAAAATCCAGTTGATAATTCAGTTGAAGCAGGAACGAAATCCCTAATCATTTTAAATAATGAACTATCAAAATATGATAATAATTGAACTATATCAGTAATATTTTGTTTTCTAAAGTATTTATCAAAATAGAATTTTTTAACATGATCTAGCCCATCATAGGATGATGATAAAGCTAACTTAGGATCACCTATAAATTCATCTATGTTAAAATATCCTAACTGTTCTGTAATATCTTTATTTATGCTATCTTGTGGTGATATAGCTACTTCTACATCATTTACATCAATAGTTTCTTGGTTAGGAGGGAAAGAAATATCTTGTATGGATACATAAGGTGATAAAGTTGAACCAGAAACTTGAGATGTATTTTTTATCCTAATTTTATCATCTACGGGATTATAAGCGCCTAAATTAGGTGATTCTACTAATGCAAAGTATTCCGTTGGTTGATAACTTGAACCGGTAAAATTCGTTATTATTCCATAAGAAACAGTAGAAGAACCAGTACCTAAGAAGAAAGAAGCTGTAGGTACAAATGAACCAGTTATGGATGGATGTACTGAGGTTACTTTATTGTCTCCAAATGAACCTGATATTTGTAAATCATTTCCTAAGGGTAGTCTAAATATTAGATCAAACATTGATGAAGTAACTTCATTTGATCTTATAGAACGTGGATCTAATACATGTTGATTAAAGGCAGATTCACTTAATATAGTTGACCACATTCTTGCCTCTTGGAAAGCACCATCAAATACTACTCCATCTGGTGATAATACATTATTGCTACCAGTACCTCCTAAATGTCCATCTAATACTAAATTTCCTGAACTATATCTAAAGTCATGCCAAGAACCATTATATGATGCAGATGTTGTTCCATTAATATGTAAACTTTGTGATGCTTGATATTTTATAAAAGTACCATCTTTACCATTATAATCAGTACTTTTTACTGTTAATGTATAATCTTGATTTGAACCACTATCAAATATAAAGACACTACTAGTTTCTCTGTTTAACTTTAATGACCACCAACTACCAGAGAAGAATGGGGCATAAATAGGTTCTGTTTTAGCATATCCTTGTGAACCTGATAAGAAAAATCTTAGTTCACCATATACTGAATATCTATCATTTAATACAGGACTTCCATATGAGGCATTAGAAGCCGAAGGATATAATAATTGTACTCCAAACTTAGTATCAGAATCCTGTCTTACTTGAAATAATGATTGACTATAGTAAGAAGAAGATGGGATACCATTTGATTTAAATCTAAATTCTACTGTATCTGGAGTTGCACTAGCCGCTTTAGGTCCATTCCAAACACCTTCTATAATATTCCAATTTACATTTACTGATTGCCATTCATCAGAAAAATTAGTTACAAATGGTAACCATGGAATGTTTATTGTGCTAGATGATATAGATGATGTTAAATGTAATGGATTAGTATTTAACCCATAAGCAAACCTATCTATAACTTGATTTACAGTAGGAACATTTTTCTGATCTCCTCCATATTCATTTACTTTTAAAATTGTTTCAGGAATTCCAAAACAATTTATTAATGCTCTTAAACCTTGTCTAGTACCTCTAGTTTTTAATAAATAAGGTAAATTATTATATATTCTTTTATATACTTCTTTATTTAAATTATCTGTAGTATTAGCTTCATTAGATACAGAAACATATGTTTCTACTCTTTGAGAACCGGTATCGGGAGTAGCTGAACCAGAAGGTGATAGGCCTAATAAATCTTGGAATAGATTTTCATTAGTTCTATTAGAAGTATATAATTTAATACCTAAAGAACGTAAGGTATCCGCTACTAGGTCCTTTGAAATACCTTTATTTATTCTATTATCATTATCTTTTATATCTGTTAAAGCTCTAGTGTAAGTCCATAAGGTATCAAAATGTTGACCTAACATAGAGGATAATAATTCTAAATTACTATTTTGAGGATCCTCTTTTATATAAGCAGGAAGGGTATTCCAAATATAGTTTCTATTAGTATCATTATAAAGTGAGGCTGATAGTATTTGACCTCCAAAAAAGTCACTATTTTCATCTTCTGATCCGTACCAAACTGAAGCGGATACAGAATCTACTCCCCAATTAGTATAAGGTGCTACTGTAGAGCCGGATTTAGGCCATGATTTTGATCCAGAAGTATAATAAAGAAAATATTCATACCCATCAAATTGTCTAATGATAGTATCAATATTATTTTGTAAAGTTACTTTGGAGGATGATATATGGCTTTGATCTGTTAAGGGACCTAATCCTTTAAAAGAATCTAAATCACTTTGATATCCTTCAATTAATCTTAATTTTTCTTTAAAATTTTCTAATCTTTGATAAGCGGAAGAAAAATGGACAAAATTATTGTAATCTTCATAATCTATATTTATATTTACGCTTTTTTCTTCTAATATAGATTTTATTTGTTGTAAAGAAGAAGTTAATGGACTATCTAAAATTTCACTTACATTAAGATATTTTGTAGTTACATTAGTTTGTAAATTTAAATCTACATTAGTATTAGGTCCCCTTAATAAAGTAATTTCTTCTTCTTCTTCATCAGGTAATATGTTTATATCTACTTTATAAGTAAATGGATCTGATATTTGTTCTGAAAGCCATAAAGTATCTTTTTCTCCCAGATTATCGGGAAGTGCTTCATATAATTTTATATAAACACTAGGTTCGGTAGTTAAATCAGTATCTAATAAAGTATTAACTCCTAATATTGTATTATTATCACCAAAATTTAAAAGAAAATCGGAATAAAAACTTTTATTAGCTTTTGAATTTATATAATTAAAATAAGATGTACTTAATGCATCGTATGATAATTCATTTGTGACTATTCTAAGTTCTGTTCTATCATCAGAAATATCCTTAATAAAAAATCTTCTTTGTTCATTACTTAGAAGTATATTTCTATATGGATAATAAGTTAAATTAAAAGTACCTGCTTCAAAACCTAAATTTTTAACATCTTCCTCTGGGTCAATAATTATTTTATTAAATAAACTTGAAGAAGGATCAGTTAATTGGGTTTGAAAATTATTAAAATCATAAGAAGAGGTTAGAAGTAATCCTCCACCATCAAAAACATGTAACTCAATTACATCTTGTGGAGCACCATAATCTCTATTTAATGAAAATGTATTAAATAAATTTTCATCTTTAGGAGAATAATTTTGGTTAATAAATTCTGCCGAACCAGTAGATATTACGGTTATTTCTTCCATTATACATTAGCTGATAAATTCACAATTTCTTGTTGTGCTGTAAGTAATTGTAATCTTAGATCTGATATTTCGTTTAATAAAGCTTCAATTTCCGAAGATTGACCAGCAACCCCTATATATGAAGAACTTCTATCCACTAAAGCGGTATGAGAAGCATTAGCTCCAGTTCTGGGGATTTGGAAGAATAGTCTATCATATTCTTCAAAAAATTCAGCTACTGTCATAGGTTCCGGTATAGCTAGTGGAGCATCCTCCACAGTTACTAATTCTGAAAATTCTGTATTTACAATTTTAGGGTAAGTAACCTTACCATAAACTTCTTTATTAAATTGTACTTCTTCTTTTGCCATTATCTAACAACTTTAAAATAATTACCTTTATCTTCAATTATAAGAGTTTCACCTTCAACTATTGTTTTAATCATTAATTGATAATATCTTTC
>CENO01027802.1_pt1 | contig 24293 bp, 23 predicted proteins | sample 530271 | NCBI WGS metagenome assembly CENO01 (sample SAMEA2619857, study PRJEB7988) | marine metagenome | biome: marine biome (ENVO:00000447); feature: surface water layer (ENVO:00002042); material: "saline water (ENVO:00002010), including plankton (ENVO:xxxxxxxx)" | depth 5 m | reverse complement strand
GGTAGCCACTTCTGATGAGACAGATAATCAGGAAGTCCCTTCGGGGAGTGAAAGGTAGGAAATCTCATGAAACGGAAGACCAGGAAATCCCTTCGGGGGTGGAATGGGAAGAAGTTTTTAAAAGAAGAGCGGGTGGCATGCTTAATCGAGGGCGATTAGGTGTTAAAAAGGAACCTTAGCGGGTTCCTTTTTTTTTATTCCAAACCTCTATCACTTAACAGAGCAGAAATTTCTGGATTACTCCCAGCAAATGATCGATAAAGTTCCATAGGATCTTCTGTTCCACCCTTTTCAAGAATAAACTTTCTGTATTTATCTGCTAAATCTTTATTAAATATTTCACCTGTATTTTTAAATCTTGCAAAAGCATCAGAGTCTAAAACAGCTGCCCATATATAGCTGTAATATCCAGCTGAATAAGAGGAGGAATATATATGCTGAAAATAAGTAGTTCTATATCGAGAAACTATTTCATCAATTAATCCTATTTTTTTAAGAGAATTATTTTCGAACTCAATCGTATTTTGAATTTCATTAGTTCTAAGTGAATGCCAATCCATATCTAAGTAAGATGCCGCTAAATATTCAACATTTGCAAAACCTTGATTAAACTTACTAGCATTTTGCATTTTGAAAATTAATTCATCACCTATAGGTTCTCCAGTTTTATAATGTTTTGCGTATATTTTTAATAATTCTGGTTCAACTGCCCAGTGTTCAAGAACCTGAGATGGAAACTCAACAAAATCTCTTGAGACAGATGTTCCTGAAAGGCTTGGATATTCTGTATTCGTAACCAGCCCATGCAAAGCGTGTCCGAATTCATGAAAAAGTGTTGTTACATGTTCAAGGTTTAAAAGTGAGGGCTTGTCATTCGACGGAGGAGGAAAATTACAAACATTTACTACAATTGGTCTTTCTCTCCCATCAAAGTTAGATTGATCTTTAAAAGTACTCATCCATGCGCCGCCTCTTTTGCTAGCGCGTGTATAATAATCACCAATATAAATTCCTAAGTGAGAACCATCTCTATCCTTAACCTCCCAAACTCTTGCATCTTCATGATAGAGCTCAATATCAAACCTTTCCTCAAAAGATAATCCAAAAAGTTTATTGGCGGTTTTGAAGATACCATCAATTGTATTATCAAGAGTAAAAAATTCTTTTAGTTCTTCATCATTGAGATCATATTTTTCTTCTCTCAACTTTTCTGAATAGTACCACCAATCCCAGGAGGCAATTTTAAAGTTTCCGCCCTCTTTATTTACTAGTGATTGAAGATCTTCTAACTCTTTATTAGCTCTTAATAGAGCTGGCTGCCATAATTGATCAAGAAGGTCATATACAGCTTCAGGTGTTTTAGCCATGGTATTATCTAATACGTAATGGGCATGTGTCTCAAAATTAAGTAAATTTGCTCTTTCGACTCTTAGTGAAGAAATTTTTGCTGTAATTTCCTTATTATCAAACTCGTTATTATTATTACCTCTATTTATGTAACCTTTATATAGCTTCTCTCTTAAATCCCTTCTCTTTGAATAAGTAAGGAAAGGATACATACTACTTCTGTGAGGTGTAAAGATATATTTGTTCTTATAAGCTTTATCTCTTGTTTCTTTATATTTTTTATCAGCCTCTTCTTTTGCTAGAATAACAATATCATCAGGAAGACCATCTAAATCATCTTTAGCTAAAATAATCTCAAAATTATTAGTCTCAGCCAATAAGTTTTGTGAAAATTCAACTGAAAGTTTAGATATTTCTTGATTAATTGATAAATATCTCTCCTTCTCAGGCCCCTCAAGTAAAGCACCATTTCTAATAAAATTCTTATACTTCTCTTCTAAAATTTTTCTTTCCTCAGAAGATAGATTTAAATCGTTAACATTGTCCCACAAATATTTAATCTTTTGAAAAATTTCGGGATTTAAACTTATTGAGTCATAGTGCTCTGACAATATTGGTGATATTTCCTTTTCAATATTCTGAATTTCTTCGTCAGAGGTCGACCCAGATAAATTAAAAAAAACAGCGCTAGTTCTATCCAAAAGGGCCCCAGATTTTTCAAGTGCAATGATAATATTCTCAAATGAAGGCTTATCTGGATTATTTATTATGCTAGCTATTTCTTTATTATGTTCATCTATACCCATTAAGAATGCAGGCATAAAATGACTATTATCTATTTTTGAAAAAGGAGGTATTTCAAATTCAGTATCGTATTTATTTAAAAAAGGATTATCCATGGCCCGTATATTAGAAAAACTGATAACAATAATATAGAAAAAAATAATTAGTTTTTTCATTTTTTTGAATTGCAGATCAAATCAACCCTTTGAATTTAAATTTGAACGATTATAAAAATTAATAAAAAGTTCTCTAGAAAAATAAAATAATGATGAAAAGAATATAGTACTCAGTAAAAGCTGAAAATCAAAAGGAATAGCCATGATATAAGTATTTAGAAGAGAAAAACCTAAGCCACCAGATAACCAGACGGAAAAGTTAACAAATATATGCCAAATAAATACTGAGATAACACCTCTCATAATCAAATTTTTGAAAGTAAAGCTTTTTGATAAAACCGCTAAAATACTTGATATAAAAATGCAAAAATATACAACTGGCATAGAAGAATAAAACCCTAAAAAGGGATCAGTAATTATCAAAACGCCAACTGGTAGGAATAGTTGAATATATTTATTATTAGTCAAAAAGGGGAGAAAAGAAGCAACAGCAATTATGGGAGTAAAGTTTGAAGGCAAACCTATAAAGCGGCTCAAAATCAAACAAAGTATGAATAAGGCAGATGATTTTAAAAATTCTAACAACATTTTTCTCCTAAACTCTTAAACTATACTTTGAAGTAAATATCAATAATACTTCCATTTTTATAATATTAAGGTACATATGACATATTTTATAATTAATAATTATTTATAAACTGCAAACTATGAACAATTTTATAAAAATTTTAAGTATTATTCACAGAGAAGGCTGGAAATTTTCAGCAATATCACTGCTCATTTCAATATTTTTAGCAACTACTGTTCCGTTATTATCTTTTTTTGGCTTCTTAATAACATTTTTTATTCTTTGGTTTTTTAGAGATCCAGATAGAAATATACCAGATGAAAAAGGGAAAATTATTTCACCGGCTGATGGTAAGGTTTGTTTAATAGACTCATCAACTCCTCCAAAAGAATTAAACTATGGTGATGATGAAATGCTAAGAGTTTGTATTTTTATGAATGTCTTTAATGTTCATGTAAACAGAAGTCCTGTTAAAGGAAAAATCAAAAAAATCGAATATAAAGAGGGAAGTTTTTTTAATGCAAGCCTTGATAAAGCGAGTGAAAAAAATGAAAGAAATAGTGTCATTATTACAACTGAAAATGGTATAGAGATAATTGTTGTACAAATAGCTGGTTTAATAGCTAGACGTATTTTAAGCTTTGTAAATGATGGAGATCGGTTAAACTCAGGTGAACGATTTGGATTAATTAGATTTGGTTCGAGAGTAGATGTTTACTTACCAAAAACTTTTAAATCCGAAGTCAAAGTGGGCGATAAAACTATTGCAGGTGAAACAATTATTGGATCCTCTTAACCCTATGAAATAATAAATAATAACGAGTGTTTAAATGAACAAACTATCAATTAGATCAATTATTCCTAATGTGACGACATTAATAGGATTATGTTTTGGTATAATAGCCATATGCTTTGCTTTATCCGGTCAATTTAAATTGTCAGTTATTTGTATAATGATGGCCTCTATATGTGATGTCCTAGATGGTCGACTTTCAAGACTGTTAAAAAGCGAGTCTAAACTTGGTGCTGAATTAGACTCATTGGCTGATTTTTTAAACTTTGGAATTGCACCTAGTATACTTATCTATATATCACTTTTACAAAATGCTGGGTTAATTGAGAGAGTAGCCGTTTTATCATTTATTGTTTTCTCTTGCTTAAGACTTGCACGATTTAATGCCGATATTGATAGTAAAAATAATAAATCCTCAAATTTTTTTACTGGAATTCCCACACCCGCGGGAGCTGGCTTAATATTATTACCTCTCATCCATTCGTTTTTAGGTTTCAACTGGGCTTATGAAACTCCAATCATTGCCAGCATATACTTTGTTACAATTGGATCGCTCTTGGTTAGCAAAGTTCCAACTTTTTCAGGAAAACAAATTAGATTCCAATTAAAAAAATTTAAAGATCTAAAAGTAATAGTTTGTGCATTTTTATTCATAATTTGTATGATTAATTCACCTTGGATTACTCTTAGTTTAGTTGGTCTTAGTTATATTATATCAATTCCATTATCTATAAGAGCATGGATGAATGAGAAAGATTTAGATAAAAATTCTTCAGATACCTTGGAAATATAGCTACTGTTTAGGCATTGGAACAAGTTTATTTGTTGATGTTCCTTTTGCAATTAAATCACCATTTGAATTTGAAAGAGTCCCTTCAACAAAAGCTACTGACTTACCCAGCTTAATAACTTTTGCTGCAGCTATTACAATTCCAGGATTAGCTGATTTTAAGAAAGTTATTTTTAACTCCAATGTTAAAGGACTAAATTTAAAATCTGTAGGAATCATAACACTATGTGCCATAGCAGAATCAATCCAACCAGTCACATAACCGCCCTGGACAATATTACCAGAATGACAATGTCGAGTCTCAGCAATATACTCAATTTTTATTGATTGATTTTCTCTGCTAAATTCTAAAATTTTACTAAACCCCATTCCTTGAAAAAGAGGTTCCTCGCGCATATATTCCGTTCTTCTTTCTATATCCATTTCTTTACCCTAAATCATTAACAGTAATAAAATCTGATGCCATTATTAAATTATCGCCAACATCATAAAGTAATTCCTCTAGTTTAGTAGTATTTAAATTACCCGTTTCAGTTTGCTGATATGAAGCCTCAAGATCACCTACTGAATTGATTCTAACAACAGAAGAGTCTTGATCACCTATTTTCGTATAAGTAGTAAATCTCACAAAAACTAAATCCGTTTCTGGCCATATATAAATTAACTGACCATCTAAACCTCTAGCCGAAAAAAATGGATAATCAATTTCTTCAGTTTCACTTGTCCACCATTGAAAACCATAAGACATTAAATCATCGTATTTAGAGGTTGCTAACTCAACCCAATCAGAAGAAACAATTTGTTGACCTTGCCAACTTCCTTCTTGAGCAATCATAAGTCCAAACTTTGCAAATTCTCTAGGGGTCATATCAATGCTTGCATATGAAATAGTATTACCCTCTTGATCAGTCCACCAAGTCTCGTCAGCACCTATTAAATTAAAAAGTTTTTGATCAGCATATTCCTGAAAAGACATACCAGTAGCATTTTGTATTATCTCGCCAAGAAGCATGGAATCTTCATTTGAATATCGGAATGCTACTCCAGGAGGTCTTATGATATCTCTATCCAATGAATGACTTACCATGTCAGGTACAACATAAACAAAACCATGATCTTCCATTCCAGATCTCATAGATAGTAAATGTTTTAATAAAATCTTATCTTGATCCTGATTTTTCCACTCTGGTAAGTAGTCCGTAATAGGATCCTCAATAGAATTGATATAACCTTCATCAATTGCTATACCAATTAAAGTTGACGTAAAACTTTTAGCAACTGACCAGCTTGTTACTACATTGTCCCTATCAAAATTATCAGCATAATATTCAGCTATAATACTAGACCCTCTTATCAAGATAGCAGCTTGAGTATTACTTTCTTCACTTTTTACAAAATCCATTAAATCATTAACTTCATTTGTATCTAAACCTACACTTTCAGGATTCTTTATTTCCCATGAAAAAATCTTATTGTTTGTGATTAACTTTTCGCCTTCAATAATAAGATTCGTTAACCCCTTTATAGATTTGAGAGATGGTAGGGCATTAATTCCAAAAAAGCTTATAAAGTCTTCATAGCTATTTTGATCAACTATCAATCCAGTTGTAGCATTTCCTCCGATCTCATAGAGATTCTTATGTGAAGAGCTAATTGTTATCTCTGCGTTATTTGATAAAATTATTTGGAATGCTGTGGAAGCAAATTTGCTTGATGATATTGATAATCCCTCCGTTAATTGGATGATATTTGTTCCTTCCGTATCTACAATATTTATCTTCGCTCCATCACTAATTGCTCTAGTAATGATATAGATATCATCACCTCCAAGTCCCCTATAGGTGGTATTGTGTTGAGTAGGAATTATTATATCATTATCTGAACTATAATTTATGGTCATTTAAGGAACCAACCATTCCCCATTAAATGTTCCATTTTCATATATATATTTTGCTCTTACATGACCTGCTGAATGCAAAAAAAGTGTTTCAATAGAACTAATATGACAATTAATAATTACAAAATTTTCAAACCCATTAAGTTTATCTTCCCCTTCATCTTCAAAAAGTACCTGATCTCTGGAAGCAACAACTTTGCCGGGTGCATCTTTAACTCGATAACACTCTCTACTCATAGGATACATTTTAGTCCAAACATCGGATAGCACCTCTTTAGATTCTTCAATAATTGCATTTGCCGTCAATCTTATCTGAAGTTTATTGGCCTTGTCATAACCCAATAATGAAATAGAGCTGTTATTCTTGATATCTATGATTTTATTAGATCTTACATCAGTATGAAATCGAATTAATGAATTAGCCATATCAACTTTTCTTAAAACAACATTTCTATTCTGAGGTTTATTATCTTTATCAATTGTTCCAAGAACCAAAAGATGAAAATGATGACCGCGTTCTGTTACACCTTTTTCAAGATTGGAAAATACAAATTCTAAACTTTTTTTTAAATCCAAAGAAGGATGATCTTTTGGAATTTCTCTTGGCATACTATTCCTATCTTTAATAATAATTTAATTAACTAATAAAATAGTTAATAAAGAAATAATTTAAAGATAAAAAGCTAATATTTATTCAAGATAGAAATCTTGAAGTTTTAAGATATCTTCTTCGTTTAAATTAAGAGCCTCAGAAATATAACGATCCATTCCGCCCCATTTACTATCAATCGTGTCAAAGGCAGCTTGAATATATCTTTCCTCAACTAAGTTAATTTTACGGAGATTATCGGTATCAGCTCGAAAAAAAGTTTTTAATTCAATTTCCAACATTTTATCATCTACATGATCTTTAACATATGTATTTGTTAACAAATAATCTTCGATAATTTTTTCTCTAGGAACGCCAAGTATAGTTAGTATCATAGCACTTGCAAAACCAGCCCTATCTTTTCCAGCAGTGCAATGAAAAACAAGAGGTTCGGCATTATTTTCAATAATATGTCTAAAGAAATTTTTATATTCATCTGCAAATTCTTCAACGATTACAATATTAAAGTCCCTTAATAAATTACTTGAGTCTAAGTCTCCAAAAGTTAGATCTTTCATAAGATTTTTTATAGAATCATCGTCTAGTTCTTTTGGTTGAAACTTTATAGGAAGAAGTACTTGCGTCATATCTGGGTTAAGTCTATCAGGCTCACTTTCTCTTTCTTCAACAGAACGAAAATCTACTACCGATTTAATATTTAATCTTTTCATATATTTTAGATCTTCATCGGTTAAGGAATGAAGGTTATCAGATCGATAGATTTTTCCCCATTTAACAGTTCTTCCATCCTCTGTTTTATAACCTCCCAAATCTCTAAAATTATGGGCACCTGTGAACGGAAGCTTTCTATAATCTTCTCTTAAATTTTCAGAAAATTTTAATGGAATAGGCCTTTCAAAAGAGAGAGTCTCTTTATCGTTAAACCAAAAAACAGAGATTACTGCTAAAACAAAAACAATAAATATATACTTAATAAATTTCATAACAAAATACTAACTATTTAGTCCTCTAATGCAATAAAAAACCTCACACAAAAATGTGAGGTTTTTATTCAGTAACAATAATATTAAAAAGCGTAACGAACTCCCGCAAGGAAGCTTCTACCAAAAGACTCGACTTGGTTTACATTCCATCGTTGAGCTGTATAACGCATATCTGACTCATCAGTTATATTATTGAAATCAGCAAAAATTGACGCTTTTTGACCAGTAAGTGCTTCAAGATCATATCTAACTGATGCATCCAAGCGATTCTGAGCTGCCCAATAAACACCTCCACCTAGATTAAATACTGCTCCAGTTTCAGTTTCATCAAGCCATTCACTTCTATAACGATATGTTAATCGAGCAGAAAAGCCATGATCTTCATAAAATATAGAAGCATTATAATTTGTATCTGACTGACCTGGAAGAGCAAAAACATTGCCTTCGGGGGTAGTGTACTCAGATTCAATTAATGCAAGATTTATTGAAGCCCCAAAACCTGAGAAGAATCCATCAATATAATTATCAAGTCTACCATTTAAAGAAATTTCAAGGCCTTTTAGCTCACCATCTTTACCATTACCAAATGCAGATAAATCCCATAATTCACCTGGTACAGCTTGGTCAGAGTAAAGTGTTCCGTCTATTTTTTCATTAGACTCAGAAATGACATTATCAATTTCTCGATAGAAAACTGTCACAGAAAAAAGACTAGCCTCATCGTAATACCACTCAAAAGCAGCGTCTATACCCCAAGACTCTTCCTCTTTTAAGAAAGGGTTACCGCCGGTTATTGTTTGTGATATGTCATTTATTGATGCTGCGGCTCTAGACTCAATATATGAAGGCCTACTTATACCAGTAGAGTAAGACAAACGAAGCTTAACATCTTCAGCCATATCATAATTTACATGAAGACTAGGTAAATAATTAGTATAACTTCTTTTAACTGATAATGCTTCTTTGGCACCAGTTGCAACATTACCATATCCAATATTTTCTGCGCTAACAGTTGCTAATCTAAAGCCATTTGTTTCGTATTCTGTATCTTCAATTCTAAGACCAGCAACAATTGTTCCCCAATCCATCTCAAAGGATTGCATTATATAAGCAGCAAATAAAACTTCTTCTATATTTATTTTTTCATCATCAGGGAAGTCTGAACGAGGTGGACGAACTGTATTAAGACAATCATTCAAAGCTGGATTATCAGTATAGAAAGCACCTACACTATTATCCCTTGGAGAAGCAAAATCACCAAGTCTATATTGCTTAGGGTCACATACATCGGCAGGATAACCTCCAGGGACTGAAACTGTAGCTAAGGTAGCCCCACCACCAGTCGCTACTCTATCATCATACTGAAGACCAAATTTTAGTTCACCCCTATTATTATCTTTACTTATATCTATTTTAAATTGCTCAGTTTCGGTATAAAGACCTCCAATTGCATCGACAAGAAGCTTAACAGGATAGTCAACATCTCGATATGTTCCGTCAAAATTAACAATTGGATTTTGAGGATCAGAAATATCATATGAAAGGTTTTTTAACTGCCCGCCTCCAATAAAATAGCCTATAGGCATATAGGTATCAAAAGTTGTATCAATTTTACTTACTTGAGCTGCAATATCCCATTCGCCCAAGGGAGTCTCAATTCCTAATGTATTCATTTCTGTTTTATTTATATATGTGGCGTCATTAAAAAGCCTTCTTGCGCTTCCAGTAAAACCTGATCCAGTAGTTGGCGTTCCATCACTTACATAAACTCTAAAATCATTTCTTTCCTCGCCATCTGTAAATTCAGTATTTAATGAGGTTAAAAATACTCTTCCTCCATTTGCGAGATATTTTTCAAATGTTCCGCCGAAAGCTTCACTTTCTCTTTCAACCTTATAACTTCTGAAATCAATTCTATCCGGAGTTTGAGCGCCTTTTACACCCCCATAAGTAGGTTCACGATTATCTGTTACTTGTTCATTATTATGAGCTGAACCATAAACTACAAACCCAAAGCTATCATCAGAATAAGAAATTCTCATATTCTCTTTTGAAGTATCACCGCCGCCTTGGTCTTGTTCACCCATTCCTATTTCTGCTGATAAAGAAAATCCATCAATATCAGAGGGTTTAAAAGTTTTTATATTAATAAAACCAGAAATTGACTCACCTGGCATATCGGCGGTAATAGCTTTATTAGCTACAACTTGAGAGGTAATAACAGCTGGATAGGAGTCAAATCTAGGAATTCTTCCGTTTTCAACACCTGGAATATTTATTCCGTTAAATGCAGTAGTAGTATAACGTTTTGGTGTTCCTCTAAAACTCACATATCTTGCCTGACCCTGATCTCTTTCTATTGAAATACCAGGAAGCCTCCCAAGAGAGTCTGATAAATTTACATCAGGAAATCTACCTATTGCATCAGCAGAAATAATATCAGCAACATTTACAGCTTGACGCTTAGCCTCAATAGCTGCCATTTGGCTTTCCTTGATAGCTTTCCCTGTAACAATAATTTCTTCAACTTCTTGACCATGAACCTTAAATCCAAAAGTCATAAGAATGGGTATTAGAAAAATAGTTAAAAGTTTTTTTGATACGTTATACATATTAATTAGTCCCCCTTATTTTTTAAAGAAAAAAAAGCAACTATTTAATTTGTAATAAATTCTTAAACCATTTTAGCTTATATTTATTTTTATTATTATTTATTTGCTATTTTGATCTATATAAAAATGCTACATTTAAAAGGAATATTATTCAATATAAAAAAAATTAATATTTATTTTATAAATATCACTTTTTAGGCTTAATTTAAAATGTACATAAAAAATTGGTTAATTTTCCTACTTTTCTTATTTTTTACAATTAGCTTGCCTAATATGGTTTTCTCACAAGTGGATAGACCTAAAGAATTTAAAATTGGGCTTGCCGGTGGAGAAAATGAAGCAGACAGGCTAAAAAATTATGAATGTTGGCGAGCTTATTTAGAGAGAAAACTAGAAATTCCTGTAAAGTTTTACCCCGCATCAGATGTTGCTGGAATAATTCATGGATTACTAGGTAAAACTCTTGATTATGCAAGTGTAGGTCCATCTGCCTATGCAGCAATGTTCATAGATGATCCAAAAGCTGTTGAACCAATTTTAACAGTAAAAGAGTCAGATGGATCCAATGGGTATAAATCAGCAATGTATGTTAGAAAAGACTCTGAAATATATTCCCTAGAAGATATGAGAGGAAAATCAATTGCATGGTCAGATCCTAATACTACTTCTGGATATCTTGTACCTTCGTATGAATTACATCAAAGAGGGATAAATCCATCAACATTTTTTAGTCGAACAGGTTTTGCAGGAGGACATGAACAAGCAATAATAGCTGTCTTAAATAATCAATATGATGCTGGTGCAACGTGGGTTTCTGGAGTCGGTTCAGCTGAGGAGGGTTACACTAGAGGAGTTTTTAAAAATATGATTAAAAAAGGGCTTCTAAATATGGATGAATTAAGAGTGATATGGTTGTCAGGATTTATTATGAATGGCCCTCATGTTATCAGAAAAGATCTCCCAGAGGATTTCAAAGAAGAGCTTATAAATCATAATCTTAATTTACAAAAAGAAGATAAAAAGTGTTTTAAAGAAATTACTTTTGGTGAAAGTCAGGGTTTTATAAAAGTAAGTCATCAAAATTATGAAAATATTGTTGAAATAAGAAATTTTATTAGAAATCAAAGAAGAAGATAAATTCTTAAATAAGGGGTTTTGTATAATGGATGAAAAACTAAGAGAGTCTTCACTTACTATTAATATTGAAGAATCTATCCTTAATGATGTCTTAAATCGTGTAAAAAATTCAAGGATAATAAGTGATTTTGGAAATAAAGAATGGAAATATGGTACTGAAGAAACTTATCTAAAAGATTTAATTGAATATTGGTCAAATAACTATGACTGGAAGAAACAAGAAAAAGAAATAAATAAATTCTCACACTACAAAATCGAAATAGACAATATCCCTATACATTTTATATATGAAAAAGGATCTAGCGAAAATTCAAAACCATTAATTCTTACCCATGGCTGGCCATGGACTTTCTGGGATTATAAGAAAATTATTGAACCACTTGCTCATCCAGAAAAGTATGGCGGTAATGCATCAGATTCATTTGATGTTATTATTCCATCCCTTCCAGGGTATGGTTTTTCAACACCCTTAAAAGAAACAGGTATAAATTTTTGGAAAACCTCAGATATTTGGGTCAAACTTATGACGAATATTTTAGGCTATGAGAAATTTTTTGCACATGGTGGTGACTGGGGAGCGGCAGTTACTCTTCAATTGGGTCATAAATATTCTGAAATAGTCCCAGCAGTCCATACACATATGGCGGTACCAATTGATTTTGTTACAAATCCTCATCCTGATATAAGTTTTTATAGTGATAGTGAAAAAAAATGGCATGAAAAAAATATGAACTTTGTGACGGAGGGTAATGGTTATTTTCAAATCCAAGCATCTAGACCTCAGACTCTAGCTTATGGACTAAATGACTCACCAATAGGTTTACTAGCATGGCTAGTGGAGAAGAGACGCGCATGGAGTGATTGCAAGGGAGATATTGAAAGCCGTTTCTCCAAGGACGACCTAATTAATACAGCAATGATTTATTGGTTAAGCGAGAGCTTTGGTACCTCGGCAAGATATTATTATGAGGCAATACATAATATTTGGAAACCATCACATGATAGACACCCAATGGTTGAAAGTATAACAGGGTTTACAATATTTGAAGGGGATGTGATATTCCGTCCTAGGAAGTGGATGGAAAAAGAGCATAATATTAAATATTGGAATGTTAAATCATCCGGAGGACATTTTGCTCCTATGGAAGAGCCAGAAGTTTTAATAGACGAAATACGTAAATTTTTTAGTCCATATAGAAATTTAATATGAGGAAATATAATGGGAAGATTAGATAATAAAGTTGCAGTAGTTACAGGTGGGGCTTCCAACCCTAGTTTAGGCAGAGCGATGTCTATCGCTTTTGCTCGAGAGGGTGCAAAAGTAGTTCTAACAGACATTGATACCGAAGGTGGTAAAAAAGTTGAAGAAGAAATTCTAAATTCCGGTGGCGAAGCTTTTTTTATTGAACAAGATGTTACTTCTCCTGAAGATTGGGAGGAAGTTAGAAATCAAACCCTCGATAAATATAATAAAATTGATGTTCTTGTTAATAACGCTGGAATAGCAATTATTAAACCTTTAGAAGAAACCTCAGAAGAAGAATGGGATAAAACAATCAATGTTAATTTAAAGTCTGTATTTCTAGGTTGTAAAACTTTTTTACCTGATATGCGTGAACAAAAAAATGGTTCAATAATAAATATCTCATCCATAGCTGGTCTTGTTGGTCTATCAAATTGTTCAGCTTATAATGCAAGTAAGGGTGGTGTACGTTTATTAACCAAAAACATTGCTGTCGAATATGGTGAATTTAATGTTCGTTGTAATTCAATACATCCTGGGTTTATGGCAACAAATATGAATGATCCAAAAGTTGTTGCAGAAAGGGGTAGAGATATAAATGCTTTAACAGATGCCATTCCTTTAAAGAGAATGGGAACAGCAGAAGATATAGCTAATTGCGCTCTATTCTTAGCTTCAGATGAATCCGTTTATGTTACAGGTAGTGAATATACAGTCGACGCTGGGTTAACAGCTAAGTAAATACTAATCTAGAGTTTCATAAGATATATCGTCCATAGTGTGTTTACCTCTATAAGTTAAGGCTGCAAACAATCCATTTGGATCATTATTGGCATCATCACCTGTTCTACTCCAGTCAAAGATATATTGTCGTGAAGATATTCTCCAATCACCATCACGACATTCATAATTATCAATATATCTTCCAGCAACTAAGTATTCAGAGCCACCTGTTGCCATAAAAGCTAGGACATATATTTCACCGGTACCTTTATTACTTGAGGCATCTATATCATAATACTCATTTACTACCGTATGAGTTGTATAATCCATGTCAGCTTGACCATCGACAACGATTTTACAAAACTCAGCATGATGCCCATCATAACTTCCATACTTTACTTCAGCATCATCGTGAAAAGCAGATTTTAAGAGATCTAAATCTGATCTATCAACTCCTCTTGAATAACAAGTTGCAGCTTTTCTAACTGCTTGTTCAGCTAAAAGATCTTCAATATTTTTTACTTTAACCATTTTTTTCTCCCATTAATCTTAAAATTGTATTATTCAAAATCAGATATTACAACTTGAATATTTTCAATTACTGAATTTTAAATTATATAGAGATCAGAAATAGTACCTGTTTGAGCATCAGAGGAATTAAGAATATCATTAACCCCAAAAACTTCGGCAAACTCAGTAAATGTTAAATCAGTTCCTTGTTTGCCACTTGTAATATTACCACCTAAATTATAAGAAAATTTATCTGCACCACTAATAGTAATCTCTCTGCCATCCTCCAATGTTAAACGAGCTGCATTTTTGGTAAATAAAGATTTATCAATATATGTGTTAGAGGGAATTTGAATAATGTTTAATCCCTCTGTATCAGTAATAGATACTTTACCATTTTTTGGTAATAGCTGTGATACAAAATAAGTATCGTCACCTTCAAGCCCTCTATATGTCTTTGCCTGACCATCAAGAATAACAATATTATTTCCTTTATTAAAATTCAAAGTCCCTAAAATTACTTCTTCAGTATGTGATGTTAATATATTTTGTGTTAAATCGAGCGTCTCTGACAGAGAATACTTTGAAAGATTAGACTCAGTTTCTAATAATGCGTCATCTTCTAATAAGTCAGTTACAGCTGAGTCTGTGCTGAACCATTCAGTAACTTTTGATGCATCAGGTTTTTGTATTAACTTACTAAATGACTCTTCATAGAGTTTATGAGCAAGTGGTAGTTTTTCTTCAACCTCTTGTGAGGTTAGTAATGACCATTCCTCATTAGAACCACCCTCCCAAGAACCATTTACTGATTTCCCCATAACTTCAAAATAATTCCATTCTGCTGAGACAAACCAGTACACAAATTCTTGGACAATAGTTTTATTATAACCTTCAGGATCATTCTTAAGACTAGAGTAACTTGATACATTATATATGCCCTTATCAATAGCCTCTTGCATAGCCAAATAAACGTCAGAAGAGGTATCATCCCAATCCCATTTTTCTGGAAAAGTATATTTTAAACTCAATGTCGTAATAGTGTGAAGTAAATGTTCAATAACCTCCCCTATTTGAGATTCTACTGATGAAGAAGGTTCTTCCCATATATAGTCTTGAGCAAAATCCCAATCTCCATTTAATGGTGCAGCTGGTGGTTCACCACCATATTCAGACGGCCCAATATAACCAATTCTCTGGAAATGTTTATAATCTTGCATGTTTTGTAAAATTAATTTTTGAGAGGATAAATCAATTGTATCGCTATTTTGAGGAAACATTGCTTCAAAAGTATTTACAACATCCAAGACAAACTCATCGCTAACATCATCCAAGACAAACATTCGTAAACCATTTATATCGATATAACGATTAAATGGTGCAAATTGTTCATCGGTGATTATTGACCCTTTACTATAAATATTATCAGTAATGCTAGAGACCTATCTTACAACTATTGAGTCATTACCCCATGGGGTTAGAGTTTCTTCCTCATTAACCTGGAAAGATTCAGGTAATTCTTCAACCATATGATAACTAGCTGCAAGTCTTCCAAAGCCTACAAAAAAGGCTACTGTCATAGACAATTCTACAATTTCAGATTCACTAAAATATTTTCTTAAATTATCATAAACCTCGTCGTTAATTGCTAAGTGATTTGTAGCAAATAATTCACCATAATGAATTGCTGCTTTTTCAGCATCGGATAAATTTTCTGCTTCCATTGGTTTTTCAAGTGAGCAAACTAAATCCTCAGTTATGCCATCATCCTGACCATCTTTATAACGAATAGCCATACAACTCCTACATTGATTATGAAAAGCTACTCTCAGTCTCACCAATTCTACTAGTCTATCAGGGAGTGACCTATTCTGTTTTAATGATCCGGCGAAAGCAGTAAGTCCTTTTGAAATTTCAGGAGTATGAGCAAACATTCTCATTGCTCCTTGCTCAAGAGGTGTGCCGCTATCAGCCGCAGTCATTTCTCTCAACTCTTTATCCCAATCATCTAGTTCTAGTTTTTTAATACGTGACATGAAAACCTCCAATTCATGTATTCATTCCACATTATTTTCGAAAATATTTCAATCAAATAAATTTATTAAGTTTTAATCTTATCAGCCTCTATTAGACCTAGTGATATAAGAGGTGTGCCAACTATCACCATAACAATCAGAACCCAACCAATTGAAGGGAAGCCGGCCATATCAATAGCATAACCCATGACAACCGGTCCCGCGGCACCACCCATTGTCGAAAAAGCAGGATGAGCTGCAGCTAAGCTTCCACTTGGATCTAACTTTGCAATTCCTCCTAGAAAAAAAGGTGTTAGTATCATTGGTATCATTCCACAAAGAGGAACTACAATAAAAAATATCAAAGCTGATTTTACATTAGCTAAAATTACGCCTGTAATTAAAAGGATAATTATTAAGAAAAGGCAGGGTAAAAAACTACCAAATCTTTGGCCAATAAAGCCTGCAAGTAAGGGACCAAAAATAGTTAGAACTCCTCCGGCCATAAAAACATACCCCACCTGTACAACAGAAATATCTAAAGAAGCACCAATCCTAGCAGAGAATGCAAAAATACCAGCATGGCCCAAGAAAATTAGTGAAGTTCCAACCATGGATGCCCATCCTGCATAACCTTTGTAAGAATTTATTGTATTTTGTTCTTCATCAGAAGCATCAGAGAGAGTTAAGAAAGAAATAAAAAGAAAGGCAAATAAAGAAATAAATAAATGAAATGAGTAAGCTCCATTCATTCCACTTGATGAAATAATTATTGGAAGACAGAAAGGAAGTAAAACCCCCATAACTCCAACACCTGAATTCAAAAAAGCAAAAGTCATTTGTGCATTAGAGCCTCTTGCAATTGTTGCAACAACTGTTGCTACAATTGCACCAGAACCTATACCGGAAATAATTCTAGCCAAAATTACAAAATTTAGAGAAGGAGCTAAAATAGTTAAAATGTTTCCTATAATAACAAAAATTGCAGCTGTAATAAAAATCTTCTTTCTATCAAGTCTATTTACTATTCTTGATAAAATAATTGAAGCAACTGAAATACTTAAAGTCTCAAAAGTTGCTATAGTTCCTATTTGACCATTAGTGGCATCAACAAACCTCTGAGATATTGCTATAATATTTAGTGGCATTATCAAAGGTGCTGAAAACGCACATAAAAGAATACCTATTAAGCCTATTTGATTTTTAGGTGTTATTATATTTTGTGATTGAGATAATTCTGACATATTTTCCCGCCTTTAATTGATAAAAATTTGTCACAGAAATAAATATTAAAGTCTATCTTTATTTTTTTTATAAAAAAAAACTTTAAATGAAAAAATTGGCATGAATCTTGTTTATTAAAATTGTTATTAATTATTAAGAAGGAAAGATTATGTTAAAAATGTTGCCCCACATTATTCTCATAGCAATTACCATCTTCATTGCTGCACCAGCATTTGTCTAATTGGTAAATAATAGAACTTGTTCATATTCCTCCCCAGATTCAACAAGTTCTATTTATTTAACTAAAATTCTTACCGGTTCAAAAGTGAGCCGGTAGGAACTAAACTCTTTCAATTATAACAGCAGGCGCCATTCCCCCAGCGGCACACATCGTTACTAAACCAAACTGAAGATCCCTTCTTTCTAATTCATCTAAAACTGTACCTACAAGAATTGACCCAGTAGCGCCTATTGGATGACCTAAAGCCATCGCCCCACCATTTACATTAATTTTTTCCCGATCAATATCAAGATCACGAATAAACTTTTCTGTGACAACTGAGAAAGCTTCATTTACCTCGAAAAGATCAATATCGTTGATAGATAAATTAGCTTTTTCCAAAACTTTTTTTGCAGCTGGAACAGGAGCATTCAACATTAAGGTTGGAGAGTCGCCCATATTTGCCATCGCCTTTATTTTTGCCCTTGGCTTCATCCCATTAGCCTTAGCGTAATCAGGAGATGCTAATAATAAAGCGGCGGCTCCATCAACTACACCAGAACTATTACCAGCATGATGAACATGATTAATTTCAAGATCTGGATATTTTTGTAATACTAATTTCCTAAAAGTTGTTCCTTCCTCATCAAGAGGATAATCAGCAAGTGACTCAAAAGAGGCTTTAAGTTGAGACAAGCCTTCTAAAGTTGTTTCTGGTCTAGGAAATTCTTCTTTATCAAGAACTAATTCACCATCAGCGTTATAAACTGGGATAAGTGATTTATCAAAATACCCGCCTTTTATTGCTTTATCAGCATTTTGTTGACTCACTAAAGCTAGAGCATCAACAGCCTCTCTATCAATACCCTCTAAAGTGGCAATAGCATCAGCGCATACACCTTGATGTGGCTGTGGGTGTTCACTTCTTAATCTTTTATTGCCACTATCCATGAATGGAGAGGGAGTATTTCCATCTTGTCCATAGGTTGACATCATTTCTGTTCCACCAGCCAGAACCATATCTTCCATTCCCGACATCACGCTAGAAGCAGCTATGTTAACACTTGTTATTCCTGATCCGCAAAATCTATCAAGTGTAACGGCACTTGACTTAACATCATAACCTGCATCAAGAGCAGCCATTCTGCCTAGATCTCCACCTTGAGTTCCCCTTTGAGAACTTGTACCCCAAACTATGTCATCTACTTCAGCAGTATTAATTTTATTTCGTTCCGCAATTGCTTTTAAAACTGCAGCTCCTAAATGTTGAGGATGCATTCCACTTAATGCACCTTTTCCTGCTTTACCTATTCCTCTAGGCGTTCTACACGCATCAATTATCCAAGCTTCTGTCATTTTTTTCTTTACCTCTATATGTTTGATAAGCAATATATATATCAATAAAATATTACTGTCTCAATTGATAATAATTAATTTTAAAAGGTAGTTATATTTTTAAAATTAATTACGGTAATACTATTTAAAATGGAACTATATCTACCAATTGCAGAGATAAGTATTAATCCAACAATATTTCTTATATTAGGAATGTCAGTTGGTATACTTTCAGGTATGTTTGGAGTAGGCGGAGGTTTCCTAATGACACCTTTGCTTGTACTTTTAGGAATTCCACCAGCGGTTGCAGTTGCATCAGAAGCAAATCATATAGTTGGTTCTTCTTTATCAGGAACAATAGGTCATCTTAAGAGAAAAGCTGTAGATATAAAATTAGGAAACTTATTACTTATTGGAGGGATAATTGGATCTTTTGTAGGTATAGGAATATTTAATTCTTTGATAAAAATTGGATTAGTAGATCTATTAATAACTCTAACATATTTCTTTTTTCTTACTGGTGTTGGAAGCTTTATGCTTTATGAAAGTTTAGATAGTCTAGGTTACTTAAAAAAGAAAAAAAGAAAAAAAACTTATCATCATAGTTGGATAATGGGTTTGCCATTTAGAATGCGTTTCAAAAAATCCGGGCTCTATATTTCAATCATTCCGCCTTTATTGGTTGGCTTTGTTGTTGGTATCTTAGCTTCTATTATGGGAGTTGGCGGTGGATTTATAATGATACCAGCAATGATCTATATAATAAGAATGCCAACTTCAGTTGTTATAGGCACATCCCTTTATCAAATTATTTTTGTTACTGCAATTGTCACGCTTTTACATGCATTTCATAACCAGACGGTTGATGTAGTTTTAGCCCTAATTTTATTATTAGGTGGGGCAATAGGTGCACAAATTGGTGTAAAATTGAGCAGTAAACTTGAAGGACCATATTTAAGAGTTGCACTTGGCGTTCTAGTTTTGAGCGTTGGAATTGTTATGGCTTCGGATCTCTTAATTAGGCCAGAAGAAACCATTACTTTAATAAGAGGAGGAGGATCACATTGATAAAAAATTATTTAAAAATGTTTTTTATAGTTTTAATAGTGACAGCACAGGCTCCTCTTGATTTAGTTATTGATACAAACGAAAGGGATATTGAAATTGAACCTGGTATTTCAGGAACTAAAATAGTTTTATTTGGAGCAACCCCTACAGGAAAAAGAGATATAATTATAGAGGTAGTTGGACCACCTAAGAATCAAACTATGCAAGAGAAAAAGAGGTATTTTGGCTTTTGGTTAGGGAGAGGTAAATCTTATTACAAAAATGTCCCTAGTTATTATAATTTATTAAGCTCAAAACCATTGGAAGAAATTACTAACCAAGAAGGTCTTAACAAATTAGGACTGGGTATTGAGCATTTACCATTAGGTAAAGCGGATATAAAATATAGTACAATTAAACAATCAAAATTTGATCAAAGACTTAGATCTGAAATGTTTAAGAATGGTCAATTTTTTCAAAAACAGGGTAATATCATTCTAAGATCTGGCCCAGGAAAAGTAGGTTTATTTAAAACAGAATTTTCACTACCACCAAACTCACTTCAAGGTAAGTACTTTGTTAGATATTTTCTCTTTCAAAATGGTGAAGCAATATCTTATGCTGAGAGTACCATTGATTTAAAACAAGCTGGATTTGCAAGATTAATATGGCTTTTTGCAAATAACTTTGCATTACTTTATGGTATTATTGCTATTATTTTATCTGGACTTTTAGGCTGGGTAGTTTCATTAATATTTAGTCGTTATAAACTTACATAGGGGAATAAAATGTTTCAAAAAGATGTCCTTAAAGGAAAAAGAATTTTGGTTACTGGTGGAGGCACTGGATTAGGAAAAGAAATGGCAGCGGAATATGCTTCATTAGGTGCAAGTGTCTATATCTGTGGAAGAAGACAATCTGTTTTAGACGAAACTGTAAAAGAAATTACTGACTCCGGTGGTCAAATAAAAGCTTACGCCTGTGATATTAGGGTTTCAGAAGCGGTTAATGATATGATCGATACAATATGGAAAGATGGAGGAGCTCTTACTGGCCTAGTAAATAATGCTGCTGGTAATTTTATCTCTCCTACAAAAGATGTTACGACAAGAGGATTTGAAGCTATATCTAATATTGTCTTTAGAGGGTCATTTTATTTAACTCATGCTTGTGGAACAAGATGGATAGATGAAGGTGTAAAAGGATCAGTAATATCTATTTTGACTACTTGGATATGGAATGGAGGACCATTCACAGTCCCTTCCGCTATGTCAAAAGCAGGTGTTAATATAATGACAAAATCTCTTGCTGCCGAATGGGGTCATTATGGAATTAGATTAAACGCTATTGCTCCTGGTCCTTTCCCAACCAAAGGTGCCTGGGAAAGACTTAGTCCAGGACAAGATACTGACTCAAATGAAAATGATGCAAAGATACCAATGAGACGGAATGGTGAAATGCAAGAACTTCGTAATCTTGCCACCTTCTTAATGGCCGATGGTTGTGACTACTTAACAGGTCAAACTATTGCTATTGATGGAGCTAGTCATCTTGGGTCAGCAGGAAATTTCTATCAAAGTCTTGATAAACTTACAGATGAAGATTGGGATGGTATTAGAAACATGATCAAATCATCAAATGACGCTGATAAAGCTAAAAGATCTGTTTAAAGGGTTAATACAACAACCAATAAAACCATTTGTATTATATTAATTGAAACACTTCTCAAATGAAGGGAGCCAAAAGCTTTTTTGGCTTCCTCATTGCCTTCATTAGCTAAATCCCTATTTTTATTCAATAAAGGTACTAAAACTTGCCTTGAATAAAGAAAGCCAATCGCAACAATTGCCATAAGTAATGCCTTAAGGGAAGTTCCTAGGTATAAGAATATAATCTCAATAAATATTGAAATTATAATTCCCCAAAGAAAATAAAGAGGAAAAAGTTTTCTTAAGAGCTTACCTGCATTTTCTTTATCTAGAGTTTTATGAACATTAAAGGCAATTCCAAATGAATAGAAAATCATTATAGATAGTAATGCTACTGTAAAATATTCAGCCATTTTTCACCGTTTTAAATATCGTACCCACTTGTAGGTATAATATCTTGTTCAAAACTATATGGTATATCTAAATCCAAACTATATCCATAACTTGGTGAAGATCCACCTGTATTTGTATTACTAGATGTTTCTATAATATTTCCATTATCATTATTATCAACAATATTTATGGTCCCTGTCATACTTCCATGAAACTGGCAATTATAAAAAAGTTTCGATGGTGCATTATCTGCTACAGTAAAGGTTAATTTTCCATTTGATACACCATTATTAGTAATGCCTTCATTGTACTGATCAAAGGATCCGGTACCTTGAGTTGTTTTTATCCAAAAAGGATGACCTCCTGCCGTTATATCAAACTCATAAGTCTTTCCCCTTACCAAGGTCAATGTTGGATCAAAACCCTGTAAACCCTCTGCAGTAAATTTGTAATCTGAAGAGCCACTACTTTGAACCATTATTGTTGTTACAATAGCTTCCGGAATCTGCTCTAAAAATCCATCAATAAGAATCTTTGCATCATTAGCCATGCCATCATGAAATAAACAATAATAATATAAAACTGTATCATTTGATGAAGGCTCGAAAACAACAAAAGCATTTTCAAGGGATGCATTTTCTGAAAATGATGATGAGAATTCTTGCTCTGTTACATTATCGCCTTTTAAATAGTAATTTATACCATTGCTTACCGATACCCCATCATTATGAATTCCATTCTTTGTCTCAGAAATCGATAGTGGATGATTTGATGCAGTTTCGTCATTTAAATCAAAAACATACTTCTCAGCAGAATTTAGAGATATATCAGGGCTAAGTTCACCATTTAAATAATACTTATTACCATTATCCTCTTTTTTAACCTCAACTTCATAAAGGACCCGAAACTGATCATCATAGACAATTTTATTTGTATCCGAACTTACTGTACCTGATGATGGCGGAGTTAATTCAAAAATCTCAACAAATTCGTTGAAGGTTTTTATTTCACCTAAACTATTATTTGTAAAATTACCTCCTATATCATATGAAAATTTATCAGCTCCATTTATGGTAAAAACTGTCATATCATCACAGGTTATTTTGAGAGCGCTTTTAGCAACTACTATTGATTTTATTTTAGACCATTCAGGTAACTGAATTACGTTACTACCCTCTGTATCAATAATTGACACTGAGGCAGAATTTTTTTGTGACACTAATATATAAGTATCATTACCACCTAACCCTCTGTAAGTAGTGTCATCATTGGTTGGAATTATTATATCGTCGTTTGCTGTTAAATTTAATGTTGTCATTTTTTTCTCTCTTTAGTGCTTTAAGAAATCTAAGGTGCACAAGCTGATTATCAAATACCTGTTTTTAAAGAGTTATCTAAATATTATACAATCACTTTTCAATCAATGAATTCTTTCTAACTAACCTGCGGTAATTCGTCCCACTGTGTTGTATAGCGTGGTGACAAATAAAAGCTCTTGCTTTTCCACCTACTCTTATCCTTTTGTCTGATTTTACCGTGCGTAATAATTCCCGAACCATATTTATTATTTAAAAAATCTATCACCCCCATACGTTGATCAGATAATGAATAATTAGTATTTTGGAATAAGTCCTGTTGGTGAATTTTAGAAGGGATTAAATCAAGCATCATAATCCCTGCCTTATGATAAGAATAACCAGATTGATAGATTTGATCTATCGCTCTTAATGCTAATTTAATTATTATAGATGTATCACAAGACGGAGAATTTAAACCAAACATAATACCGCTGCTATACTGCTTCTCCTTTCTAAATCTATTTGTTTGTAAAAAAATATAAATTCCTTGCGCCCTACTGTTTTGTTGTCTCACTTTCTCAGTAGCTCTTATTGCATACTCTGTAATAAAATCTTTTATGGTGGCTTTACTGTTTATAGGATTACCAAATGATCGTGAACACATAATATTTTTTTTCGGTAAAATTTTATCAAGATCCAAACATGATATGCCGCGTAGCTCATAGACAATACGTTGCACAACAACTCCAAGGTATTGTCTTATTTTATTAGCTGATGCATCTCTCAAATCTAACGCATTACCGATACCTATCATTCTCAGCTTGGATCCCCATCGTCTAGAAATCCCCCATATATCCTCCACATTAATATTTCTTAAAATTTTGTTTTGCTTATCTTCTGTATCTAAATTGAAAATACCATTTTCACTTTTTTTAGCCATGCTGTTAGCAATTTTAGCTAACGTTTTAGTAGGACCTAAGCCGATAGAGACTGGTATTCC
>CENO01030713.1_pt1 | contig 24729 bp, 25 predicted proteins | sample 530271 | NCBI WGS metagenome assembly CENO01 (sample SAMEA2619857, study PRJEB7988) | marine metagenome | biome: marine biome (ENVO:00000447); feature: surface water layer (ENVO:00002042); material: "saline water (ENVO:00002010), including plankton (ENVO:xxxxxxxx)" | depth 5 m | reverse complement strand
TTAAATTTTGGCTATATTTGAATGATATTGGTATTGAAAATGGTCCAATGTCAGTTGAAAAAAAAAGCTCAAAAAAAAATGAAAAACTATCCACAGCAAAAGATGATAACATCAATAACTTAGTGGATGTGAATTTAGAAAATTGTGAGAAATTAGTTGGAAAAAAAGGAACAATTATTATTCATGATACTAACTCCTCTCATAAGGCTAATAATGTTTTTGAAAATTATGAAAGAAATATAATAAGAGCACACTCATGGTGAATTTAAAAAATAAAGTAGTTTTAATAACTGGTGGAACGGGGTTTTTAGGCAAAGCCCTAGTTAAAGAATTTATTAAACAAAATTTAAAAAAACTTATAATTTTTTCTAGAGATGAACAAAAACAATTTAATTTCGCAAAAGAATTTAATAATAAACAACAAAGTAATTTAAGATTTTTTATAGGAGATGTTAGAGACAAAAATAGACTTAATCTTGCATTAAAAGATGTAGACATAGTATTTCATACAGCTGCAATGAAACACGTTGCGATCTCTGAATACAATCCTACAGAATGCGTAAAAACTAATATTAGTGGATCTGAAAATCTGGTTTATACCGCATTGAATAATAAAGTTAAAAAAGTTATTGCCATTTCAACTGACAAGGCGGTTAATCCACTTAATTTATATGGAGCATCAAAATTAGCCTCCGAAAAATTATTTATAAGTGCAAATAGCTTTTCCAAAAAAAATGAGTGTAAATTTTCTGTAGCAAGATATGGAAATGTACATGGTTCAACAGGATCTGTTGTTCAAGTTTTTAAGAGTTTAAGAGAACAAGGTATTAAAACTTTACCAATTACAGACAAAAGAATGACAAGATTTTGGATATCACAAAAAAAAGCTGTTGAATTTGTTAATAATTGTGAAATTTTAATGAGAGGTGGGGAAATATTCATTCCAAAAATAGAATCAATTAGAATCACAGATCTAGCAAAAGCTATATTGCCTGAATGCAAATTTAAATTAATAGGAAAACAACCTGGAGAAAAACTACATGAAGTTTTGTTTTCAAAACAAGAATCTGCAAATATAATTGAATTTAAAGACTATTTTGTGCTTAAACCTGTAATTAACTTAAACAATTTTGATTATAAAAAAAGTTTATCAAATGAAAAAGGTAAAAAATTAAAAAATGAATATGAATATTCCTCAGATATTAATAGAAAATTTTTAAATATGTTAGATATTAAAAATTATTTAAAAAAAGATGGATAATTCATTTCCATATAGTAGGCAATTAATCAAAAGAGATGATATTAATGAAGTAGTTAAAGTTTTAAAATCAGATTATTTAACACAAGGTCCTATTTTAAAAAAATTAGAATTAAATTTCAAAAAAAAGGTAAAAAGTAGATATTGTCTTGCAGTCTCAAGTGCAACAGCAGGACTGCATTTGTCTTGTTTGTCACTAGATTTAAAAAAAGGTGATTATTTATGGACAGTTCCCAATTCTTTTGTAGCATCTGCTAATTGTGGATTATATTGTGGCGCCAAAATTGATTTTGTTGATATTAATGAATTTACTTTTAATATTGATATTAATCTTCTTAAAAAAAAATTAGATAAAGCAAAAAAAAAAAATAAAATCCCCAAGGTATTAGTTGTTGTGCATATGGCAGGATCTCCGGCTGATGTCATTCAGATCAATAAATTAGGAAAAAAATATAATTTTAAAATTATAGAGGATGCATCACATGCAATCGGAGCAAGTTATAATAAAAATTTTAAGGTGGGTTCTTGTAAATGGTCAGATATTACAGTATTTAGCCTACATCCTGTTAAAATTATAACATCTGGAGAAGGTGGAATTATTACGACCAATTCAAAAGAGATATTTAATAAAATCAAATCATTAAGAACACATGGAATTTTGAGGGATAAAAATCTTTTAAGGAAAAAAAATTATGGTTTTTGGTATTATGAGCAAAAATATTTGGGTTTTAATTATAGACTTTCAGATATTCATGCTGCTCTTGGAAATTCTCAACTAAAAAAAATATCTAAATTCGTAAGGAAAAGAAATGAAATAGCAAATTATTATAAAAAAAATATAAAAGAAAAAAATATTTTGTTTCAAAAACTTTTAAAAGAAACTTACTCTTCATATCATCTATTCATTATTCAATTTAAAAAAATTAAAGATGAAAAAATTTACAATGAATTATTTGAAGATTTTAGAAAAAAAAAAATAATGGTTAATCTTCATTATTTACCTATTCATCTTCAACCAAATTATATGAAGAATGGATTTAAAAAAGGCCAGTTTAAAGTTTCAGAAAATTATGCAAAAAAAAGTTTATCAATCCCAATTTACCCTCAATTAAAAAAAAAAGAATTAAATTATATTATAAAAATAATTAAATTATTGGCAAAAAAATATGACTTATTATAAAAATGTATGTATTATTCCTGCAAAATTTAATTCAACAAGACTAAAAAATAAAAATATTTTAAAACTTGGTAAAAAAACTTTATTAGAAAATACTATTAAAAAAGCAATAAATAGTAAGTTATTTGATAAAATTATAGTTAATACTGAAAGTACGAAAATTATTAAAAAGTTAAGATTTATTAAACAAATCGAGATTATTAAAAGACCTAATTACCTCTCTAAAGACCCTTATACCATCAGTGACGTGGTTTTATTTTCTCTTCGAAAATTAAATAAAGCTAAAATTAATTTTGAACACACTTGTATTTTATTACCTACCAGTCCTTTTTTTTTAGTAAAAGATATTACAAGTGCCTTTAAAGTTTTTAATAAGAAAAAACCAAATTGTTTAGTTTCAATTTCCAAAAATAATTTTCCACCATATAACTCCTATTTGATGGATAAAAAAATGAACTTAAATTTTTGCTTTCAAGACTCAAGATATAAAAATAAAAAATCAACTGAATGTCCAATAACATATAAAAGTAATGGAGGCATAATGATTATAAAAAATAAAGTATTTTTGAAACATAAAAAAATACACTCATTAAAAAAAATAGGATTTGAAAGTAAAAAATGGAGCTTTATTGATATTGATCAATTTGATGAATATTTATTGAGCAAAATTATTTTTGAGAAATATTATAAAAAAGATAGTAAAAATTTTTATGTTTAATGAAGTTGTTAAAATAGGATCAAAAAAAATCGGCAAAAACCAAAAAATTTATATTATAGGTGATGTTGGGCTTACTAATAATGGCTCTTTAAAAGATGCATTTAGATTGATAAATATTTTATCAAACTTAGGTGTTGATGCTATCAAATTTCAAATGATAGGACCTGAAATTTTGCTAGGTGATAAACAAATATCATATACTTACCCAACTTTAAAAAACGGAAAAAAAACTGAAAATATGTTTTCAATGTTCTCAAATTTGAGCTTTTCTTCCTCTGAGTGGAAAAAAATTTCAGAACTATGTAAAAAAAAAAGGATCGAATTTATTTGTACTTCACACTTTAGCAATGCAGTAGATTTTTTAGAAAAATTAAAGATAAAAGTTCACAAGATATGTACATGGAGCCAAACTCATCGTAGAATGATTGAAAAGATGGGTCAGACTGGGAAGCCACTTATAATTGATACTGGTGCTTACACTAAGAAAGATTTTAATGACATGGTGAAATGGTATAGGTCGAAAGGTGGAAAAGATTTAATCGTCCTTCATGATTTTCATACAAAAAATGAAAAGTTTATGAATTTTAAATCTATTCCATATATTAAAAAAAAATATAAATGCGTTGTTGGATACACTCCCCAAGGTAGAGACGATACTATGGATTTAGTTGCTATAGGTTTAGGAGCTCAAGTGATAGAAAAAAGGATTACATTAAACAGATCGACACCAAAAAATGGTCATTTCAAAGCCTTAGAGGTAGAAGAATTTAAAAATTGGTTGAATAAAATTAAAAAAGTTGAGGTCGCACTAGGCAAAGAGCAAATAATTCCTACACCAGACGATATTAAGGACTCTAAAAAATATTTTAAAAGTTTATACGTAAACAGGGATATAAAAAAAGGTGAAATTTTAAAAGACTATATGATAGAAGAAAGACGACCAGGTACAGGAATTTCAGCTAAAAAAATTTATCAGATAATTGGAAAAAAAGTAAAAAAAAAACTTTCCAAGGGAAAGATGATTAGATTTAAAGATATTATTTAATTAATCATTTTTTTAGTTTTTTAAATATGTTTTTAGTTAATGGTGTGCCACTTTTAAGATTAATTGAGGATTTCTTACCAATTATCCTATCATAATAAATAGGTGGCAATCCATTACCTGGTCTTATTCGTTTAATATTTTTTTTACTAAATTTTTCACCTTTTTTAATATCTCTAATTATATATATAGATCTTTTAAAAAATTTATTTTCATTACCTGCTCTAAAAAATTTTTTTTTAGAAAACATGTTGAAGGTATCAATAATATCATTTTTGAAGTTCTTAATTTGTTTACCTTTAAGTGAAAATTCAATATCTAAACCACTTTTTTGATTATCTAGTGCTATATGTTTTTCAACTATTTCTGCCCCAGCGGCAACAGCAGAACAAGCTACTAAATTATTTGTTGAGTGATCTGAAAAACCTATTCTACATTTAAATTTTTTTTTCATTATCATGATATTGTTCATGTGAAAATCTTCTAACTTAGATGGATATTTACTTACACAATATAACAAGGTTATATCTTTTGCTCCAAATTTTTTTGCCGCATTATATGTTATATTAATTTCTTTTAATGAAGCAGTCCCAGTAGAAATAATAATAGGTTTTTTTGTTAAACAAACTTTTTTAATCAAAGGAATATCATTCATTTCAAATGATGAAATTTTATAAAAAGGACAATCTAATTTTTCTAAAAAGTCTACTGCTGTTTCATCAAATGGTGTACTAAATATTTTAATTTTTAATTTTTTTGCATAATTAAAAAGTTCTTTATGCCATGCCCAAGGAGTATGAGCTTTATTGTATAAATCCCAAAGAGAATAATTTTTCCACAAACCTTTTTGAATGATAAAATTTTTTTTTCTTGAATTTATTGTCATCGTATCTGCTGTATAGGTTTGAAGTTTTACTGCATCTGCATTATTAATTTTTGCACATTTAATTAGTTTTTTAGCCATCTCAATTTTTCCACAATGATTTGCAGATATTTCAGCAATGAGAAACGGAGGTTTAAATATCATTATTTTTTTATATAATTTTTAAAATTTTGATAATTTCTTATATATTCATTTTTAGAATATTTTTTATTACAGAATACTCCAATAATTTGATTTTTTTTTAATTTTACTTTTACCCAAACAAGTGGGCTAACTTTTAAAATTTCACCACACTTAAGTAAAATCATTTTTTTTTTAATACCGTTGTCTAGATAAATTTTTATATTTGAATTTAGTGGAAAAAAAAATTGAGAACACTTTTTGTGTGCATGATTTCCTCTAGTACATTCTTTTTTACCTATAAGAAAAAAAACTCTTTCTAAATTTTTTATATATTTTTTTATTTTATTGAAAAAAATTAAATCACAGCTTTGGTTAGTAATTTTTGAAAATTTTTTATTCATAATAATTTTAAAGTTTTTAAAATATCTTTTTTAATATCTTTATCAAATTTTATTCCAAGATTTATCAATTTATCACTAATTACTTCATATGAATTTTGATTTAGAATTTCTGTATTAACAAATTTTTTTTTTGTTTTTTTAAAATTTTCAATGAAACTAATTATTTCTTTTACTGTATAATTTTTTGTAACTACATCAAGGGTTTCATTTGAAAAGTATCTTTTTTTAATTATGAAATTAAAACATTTATAAAAATCATTTAAAGTTAAATATGGTCTTTTTTTGTGATAAAACTTTCTCCAGATTGTTAAAGGCTGATCTAGAGATGTTTGGAAACAAAATTTATTTACTGCAGTGTGGAATCTCATGCCATTTGAAACACCTACAATTGTTCCCAGTCGAAGAATTATAAATTTTTTAAGTTTTTTTTTGATATATTTTTCCTCATCTATTTTTGTTTTAGCATAAGGACTTTGAGCGAAAAGATTACTCATATTGTTTGAGGAATTGATAATAGAAAATTTTTTTCCATATACACTAGTAGATGATGGAAAAATAAGAGGTATTTTTTTCCTTTTACAAAAATCAACAACTTTTTTTGTCCCTCCAAAATTATTTTTATGAATTAATTTTTTTATTCTAAAACTTTCTGCTGCGTTTGTGATAGCTGCTAAATGTATGAAAAAATCGTAATTTTCGTTTAATAATTTAAAATTTAAATGATTAATATTTTGATCAACTAATTTAAATTTACTTTTTTTAAGTTTCAAATAACTTGTAAATCTTTGTGTTTGAAAGTTATCAATTAATGTTATTGATTTAAACCTTTTATCATTTTGAAGTTTTTCAATTAGAAATGAGCCAATATGTCCGAATGATCCGCTAATAATTATTTTCATCAATTATCCTTTAGACTTTCATTAATAATAGTTTTGATACCATGATCAAATTTCATTTTCGGAAACCAACCAGTTTTCTTTTTAAAAAAAAGATTACTACCATTGAAAGACCGCTTTTCTATTTTGTGAATTAATTTTGGGTAATTCATTTTTTTTATTTTTAATTTTTTTTTTAAACTTTTACCGATAATGTTTAATATTTCGTTGAAAGAGTAACTTTTATTATCACATATTAAAAATATTTTAGATTTTAATTTTTCTATTTTTTTTGCTGTTATCAAAATAGCATTTATTAGATCATCTATATAGACATAGCTTCTCTTATTTGTACCATTACCAAAAATATCAATTTGAATATTATTTATCGATTTGTTAATTAATTTATTTAAAAAACCTCTATTTATTTGTTTTTTATGTGAATAATACCCATAAATATTAGTTAATCTCAAAGATATAAAATTTAGATTAGTTCGCTTCGTATAATCCAAAAATATATTTTCGAAACATAACTTACTTTTGTCATATAAACTTAAGGGTTTATCTGGGAATTTTTCATTCACTATCTGATTAATTTTAGTAACACCATAAATTGTTGCTGTACTTGTAAATATGAAATTAATTTTAATTTTTTTTTTAATTATATATTCATTAAAGTGAATACAAAATTTGATTATTTTTAAGAGATAATCTTTATTTTTTTCTAAATTATAAAGATCATTATTATAAGCTAAAAAAAAAATTGTCATATTATTTTTCAGGTATTTGAACCATTCATAGTTATTAAATACATCGTACTCAAATTCATTTTTTAGTTTATTTTTTTTCAAAATTTTTCTAGAAATTAAAAAAAGTTGTTTTTTTTCTTTTTTCATTTTTTTTAAAAGATTTTGACCAATAAAACCAGTATGACCAATAATTAAAAAACTTTTTTTTTGCATAAATAAATTCAAATTAAAAAATTTTAATCAAACTTTTATTAATTTTAATTTTATATTCCTCTTTTTTGTCATAATAACCCGAGGTTCCATAGATCATATGATTATCCTTATCATATGTGAAATAGGCATGGCCAACGTTAGGAGGAATAAAATAAGCTATCCTGTCTTTTTTTGCATTTATATTGAATGATCTAATTTTTTTGTAAGTCTTAGAATTTTTTCTATTATCAATTAAAAAAACTTTAATTTTTCCTTTAAGTAAATAATTCCATTGTGATTGTTTTTTGTGATAGTGCCAGCCTTTTAATATATTCTTCTTAATGAAAGAATGACTTACTTGAGATATCTTACTTTTAAAATTAATTTGGTTTAATTTAAAAATTTCTATAAAATAACCTCTATTATCATTGTTATTATTAAGCTTTATTTTAAAAGTTTGATCAAAAAGCTTCATTTTTTTTATTGATACTATAGAACAGTATTAATTCAATATTAAATTTTTTTAAAAATAATTGTTTTTGGATATTTTAATCTATCTTTTTTTTTAAAATTTTTTTGAGGGTATTCTTTATATTCGTTATTTATTTTGTTCAGGTATAAGTATTGGTGCGCTTTATAATTTTTAAATATCTTTTTTATTTCATTTTCATTGAAGAATATATATGGAAGCTTATCTTTATAGAATTTTTGTTCTGTAACATAAGTTTTAAATTTTCCAGCTGTAAGATTGTTTAATATAATATATTGAGGTTTTTTCAAACCAACTTTGATTAAAAAATTTTTCCAGTCTAAATTATATTGAAGAGAGTCACTTATATGTACAAAATCATATTTCTTCTCAAAATTATATTTATTATAAAAATTAATTTGGATATTTTTTGACATTTTTTTTTTAATGTTTTTTTTAAGAATATTTGTAATTTCAGGTACCTCAATACTATCAATAGTTATTTTAAGACCTTTAATTTTTAAATTTAGAAGCTGAAAAAAAATTTCTTGATCTCCTGATCCATAATCTGCAATTCTTATAATTTTTTTATTATATCCAAAAAGTATTAAAGGCAAAGGTGAGCTTGAAAGAAAAAATTTTGAATAATTTTGTTTGAGGAAAATTTTATTTAAATTTATTTTATTTAAAATTTTTTTTCTCCATACTAAATTATTAAATGCTTTATAAGTAATATTTTTTTTTTTCAAATTTTTAAAGTTAGATTTTTTCCAAATATTCATATTTAATATTTCTTTGTATATTCTCTATTTTTTATCTCATGAGATTGAATATGATTGATATTAATAAACCATCTTCCATTTGATTTTTTTATTTTTGAATTTTTTACTTTATCTACACCATGTATCAATGAAGGAAAAAAAAGAACTATATCAGTTTTTTTTATTTTTCTGTCTACTATAATTTTTTTATTTTTTTTATTTAATACAAAAAAACCACCATCCGTATAATCTTTCCCATATTCGGTTGCATAAAGCCCGAAGTTAAAAATACTTACGTTTACAGGGTCATAGTGTCTTGAAATTTGACCAGAGTTTAGAGGGTAATTAATTATATGTAATCTTTCAACAACACCATCTCTAGGCTTATTTTGTGTTATTTCATTATTGTTTAATCCATTTAATATTTTTAATGGTTTATAAATGTTTATTATTTTTTTGTAAATTTTTAGCTTATCTTTATTCCAAGAGAAAAAATAAAATGATTTATCAACTGTTTTGTATCCTTTAGAACTCAAGTTTTTGGAAATATAAAAGCCATTTTTTATACCTGATTTTATTTTTGGATTAATTGGTTTTGTTTCTTTAGCAAATTTTTCTAATTTCTTTTTTGCATTTTCTAAAAAATTTGGCTTTATTGAATTTTTTAAAATGAAAATATAACCCTTACTTAATTGCTCAATAGAGTTAAGTACAAATTTTACATTTTTACATTTAGCTTTAAACTTTGAATAGTTATAAGTTTTTAAACCTTTAAAAAAAATTTTTTTTTTCTTATTTCTTATTTTTTCAATTTTATTTTGAATTAATTCTATATTTTGAGTATTCATCTTTAATTATAATTAAAATAATATTACTATTAACTTTATTTTCTTATATAAAAATTATATTTAATTAAATCAACTATGATAAGAAAAATTTTGGTCACAGGAGGATGTGGTTTTATTGGTTCTAATTTCCTTAATATAATGGTTCCAAAATATGAAAAAATTAAGTTTCTAAATTTAGACAAACTTACTTATGCTGGAAAGATCGATAATTTAATTAAGATCAAAAATTCAAAAAATTACAATTTCCAAAAAATTGATATATGTAATTTTAAAAAGCTTAATCAAACTATTAAAAAATTTAAACCAAATATTATTGTTCACTTTGCAGCAGAATCTCATGTCGATAATTCAATAGAATCACCAGGAAAGTTTATTAAAACGAATATTGATGGAACTTATAATATTCTTAGGTCTATGAACAAAAAAATTTTTTTGATCCACATATCTACAGATGAGGTTTATGGTCATGTTATTAAAAATAAATCATTTAATGAAAAAACAAAATATAATCCAAGATCTCCTTATTCAGCCTCTAAAGCTTCAGCTGATCATTTGGTTTCTGCATGGAATATTACTTATGGTTTTAAATCTACAATCATAAATTGTTGTAATAATTTTGGACCCAATCAAGATAAAGAAAAATTTCTTCCAGTAATAATTAATAATATTTTAAAAAAAAGAAATATCCCAATATATGGAGATGGAAAACAAAAAAGAGAATGGATTTTTGTTGATGATTTTATAGATAGTATAGAGTTCATAATATTTAAAAATTTGGTCAAAGAAAATTTTGTGATTGGAAGTGGAATAAGATTTGAAAATAAGATGATAGCAAAAAAAATAATTAGTTTATTTAAAAAAAAATTTCTTTTTGATTGTAAAAATTCAAAATTGACAAGTGTTAAGGATAGATTAGGACATGATAGGGAATATAAAATTGATTTTTCAAAGATAAAAAAATTAGGTTGGAAATCAAAAACAAATTTTGATAAAGATTTATTAAAAACAATTAATTTCTATAAAAATAAAAATTAAAGTTCATATAATGAAAGCAATTCTTTTAGCAGGTGGTATGGGTACAAGAATGAGACCGTCAACTTTAGGTATAAATAAACATTTGATTCCAGTTTATAACAAACCTATGATTTATTACTCATTAAGTGTTCTGATGTTATGCAAATTTAAAGAGGTAATTTTGATTTGTGATCCTTCAAGTAAAAAAATATATGAAAAAATATTTTCAAATGGAAAATATTTAGGTATGAAAATTCAAATTCTTGTACAAAAGAGAGCGAATGGAATTCCAGAAGCTTTTTTAGTAGCTAAAAATTATATTAAAAATCATAGTGTTTGTTTAATACTTGGAGACAATTTTTTTTATGGTCAGGGTTTTTATAAAATTTTGAAAAGAGGACTTAAATTAAAAAAAGGAGCATTTTTTTTGGCCTATAATGTTCAACACCCAGAAAATTACGCTGTAATAGAAAAAAAAAAGAATAAAATTTTAAACATTGAAGAAAAACCAAAATTTCCAAAAACAAACTTAGCTATTCCAGGAATATATTTTTTTGATAAGAATGTAGTTTCATATTGCAAAAATCTTTTTAGATCTAATAGAAATGAATTAGAAATTGTTGATTTAATAAACGTATATGTAAAAAAAAATATTGCTAAATTTGCTGAAATTAGAAGAGGAATATCTTGGTTAGATATGGGATCGTTTGATGATTTAAATGATTGTTCAAATTACATTAGAGCAATTGAGAAAAGACAAAATTCAATGATTAGTTCACCTGAAGAAATTGCTTATTTAAATAAATGGATTTCCAAAAAGCAACTTAATTTTATTGCTGGCAAATATAAAAATAAATATGGGGACTACCTAAAGAATTTATGTCATTAAAATTTCAAAAAACCAAATGTAAAATAACTGGTGAAAAAATACCAATAATGTTCAATTTTGGAAAAATGCCAATAGCTAATGATTTTTCGAGCACCGTGAGTAAAAAAAATTTTTATGAAATGAAAGTTGCTTTTAATAAAAATAATGGTGTTTTTCAATTAGTGGATGCGCCAAAACCAAAAAAATTATTCAATAAGAATTATGCTTTTCTTTCATCCACTTCAAATTCAATGAAGAAACATTTCAAAAACATTGCCAACATGATTAAAAAAAAACAAATAAAGAATAAATTCTCTATTATGGAAATAGGATGTAATGACGGAATTTTTTTACAAAACTTTAAAAGTTATGATCATTTAGGAATTGAGCCATCTAAAAACGTATATCAAATTTCAAAATCTAAAAAGCTAAAAGTCTTAAATTCATTTTTTAATTTAAAATTAGTTAAAAAAAAAAAACTAGAAAGTAAGTTTGACGTAATTTATGCTGCAAATGTAATTTGTCACATTCCAGATATATTATCATTGTTTAAATCTGTAGAAACTTCATTAAAAGATGAGGGAATTTTTATATTTGAAGAGCCATATCTCGGTTCTATGCTAGAAAAAACTTCATACGATCAAATTTATGATGAACATTTTTATATGTTCTCAGCTAATTCAATTAAATCAATTGTTGAAAGATTTAATTTAAATCTAGTTGATGCTGAAAAAATTACAACACATGGTGGTTCGATGAGGTATTATGTTCAAAAGACTCAGTCAAAAAAAATTAGCTATAAATTGAATAAAATTTTTGAATATGAAAAAAAAATAAAGATTACAAAAATAAATACTATTAAAAAATTTTTTAAAAATTGTAATAATTCAAAAAAAAGAATTATTAAAATGGTCAAGAGTTTAAAAAATAAAAAAATAAAAATTTTTGGATACGGAGCAACTTCTAAAAGTACTACAATTCTACATTTTTGTAATATTAACTATAATATGATTGCAGGCATATTTGATAATACACCTACAAAAATTGGAAAATATTTTCCAGGTAAAAAAATAAAAATTATTGATTACAAAAAATTCAAAAATATCCAACCAAAATACTGTTTTTTATTTGCATGGAATCATTATAAGGAGATTTTTAAAAAGGAAAAAAAAAATAATATTAAATGGCTTTGTCATATAGATAAAAAACATTTTCCAGAAAGCGTAAGAAAAAATTTTATTTAATGATATATTTTGCAAATCCAAAATCAGAATACTTATATTTGAAAAACAAAATTGATAAAAAGATTAGGGATGTTTTGAATAGTAATTCTTATATTTTAGGAAATGAAGTAAAGAAATTTGAAAAAAATTTTTCTAAATATTTGGGAGTAAAATATTCTTTAGGTGTATCAAATGGTACCGATGCTTTAATTTTAGCTTTGAAAGCAATAGATATTAAACAAGGTGATGAGGTAATAACCACCTCGCATACTGCTTTTGCTACGATTGCTGCGATAAGAGAAGTTGGAGCAATTCCAGTGTTTATTGATATCAAAGAAGATGATTTCACAATTGATACAAAATATTTAGAAAAAAAAATTACTAAAAAAACTAAGGCAATTATTGTAGTCCACATATATGGAAATCCCGCAGATATCTTAACAATTCAAAAAATTGCAAAGAAAAAAAAATTAATTCTTATAGAGGATTGTGCTCAAGCACATGGAGCCGAATATGATAAAAAGAAAGTTGGTACTTTTGGAGATTTTTCATGTTTTAGTTTTTATCCAACAAAAAATTTATCTACTTTTGGTGATGCTGGAATGATTTCAACAAATAATTATAAATTTTTTAAGAGATTAAAGTTATCGAGAGAGTATGGTTGGATTAAAAAAAATTTTAGTGTAAAGGATGGATATAATAAGAGATTAGATGAGTTGCATGCAGCTATATTAAATATTAAACTTTTTTATTTAGAAAAATTTAACAACAAAAGAATCTTAATTGCTAAGAAATTTTTAAATTCAATAAAATCAAAAAAGATTATTTTACCTAAAATGAGTAATTTAAAAAAACATGTTTTTCATTTATTTGTGGTTAGGGTAAAAAATAATGAAAGACTTAAATTCCTCAATTATTTAAAAAAAAACGGAATTATAGCAGGTATTCATTACCCTATACCTAATCACAAGCAAAAACCTTATAAAATATTTCACAATTCTAAATTACCTATCACAGATAAAATAAGTAAAGAAATAGTTTCTTTACCTAATTTTCCTCTTTTGAGTAATAAAGAAGTAAATAAAATTATCAATATTGTAAATAGATATTAAAATTTTTATCTTATTTTTTTTAAATAACCATTTGGGTTATTAGTAAGAAGTTGTTTGAAATTAATTTTTTTATCAATCCTAAAATTTTTATTTTTTTTTAAAAAATCAGTAATTGCATTTAGTGGGTTATTTCCTTTACTCCATTCTCTTTTTCTATGTTTTTGTTTTGGTATATTTTCTATTATAGTATCTCCAACGATCAAATAATTATTTTTCTTCAATAATTTAGAATACAAATTAATTTCTTTTAATACATGGTCTTTTGTGTGATCACTATCCAAGTGGATTAATATGTTTTTATACTTACCACACAATTTCTTTACTTTTTCAAAAGTTTTTAAATTTGTTGAATCTGCTTCAATTAATTTTATTTTTTTTGATTTAGATTTAGAAAAAATTCTTTTTTTTAAGTCATTTGGTATGAATATATCTATACCAATTATTTTTTTTATACCTGCAAAATTTGATAATGTGTCATATAATAATAATGTTCCAGCCCAAGCGACACCAACTTCTATAATTATATCGGGTTTTGTTTCAAAGATTATTTCTTGCAAAGTTAATATATCATCTGGTGTTTGTAACATAGGTTCTCCATGCCAATTATATAAATAGCAAAAATTGTGTTTATCCGCAGAGACATAAAGATTTTTTGACAATTGATTTACTTTTTTATCTTTATTTAGAGAGATTGCCCATTTTAATCTTTTTTTATTAAAGTTTTTGAATGAAATTATTTTTTTCATATTTGTTAACTAGACATATATATTATATTTAAGAAAAATATTTAAAAATTTATTATTAATTGTATTTTATGTAAATAGTAATATAAAAATCGAATTAGTAATATTTAATTAATTTCTTTATTAAATAAAAAATATATGAGCAATATTCCTGTTTTGCTTTTAACTTATAATAGACCCAAATATACAAAAAAAAATATTGATAATCTTAGAAAAATCAAACCCAAAAAAATTTTTATATTTTGTGATGGTCCAAAAAATAATAAAGATAAAAATTTATGTGAAGACACTATAAAGGAAACACAAAAAATTAATTGGAAATGCAAAATTGAAAAAAAATTTTTAAAAAAAAACCTTGGTTGTAAAGAAGGTGTTTCATTAGCAATAAATTGGTTTTTTAAAAGAAATTATAAAGGAATAATTCTTGAAGATGATTGCATTGCCAATAAATCATTTTTTGAATTTTGTAATAAAATGTTTTCTTTTTATAAAAATAGCAAAAAGGTAGGCTGTATAACTGGGGATAATTTTTTATCAAACGAATTTAAATTTAAAAATGGATATTATTTTTCTAAATATGCAAACTGTTGGGGTTGGGCAACTTGGAGGCATACCTGGAAGTTATATAAAAAAGATATAAATTTTTGGCCAAATTTTAAAAAATCTAAATCTTGGGAAAAAAATTTTCTATCTTCTGAGGAAAGAAAGTATTGGAGTTTAGTTTTTGATGAATGTTATAAAGATAAAATTGATAGCTGGGCCTATTCATGGACCTTATCTTTATGGAAAAATAATTTATTAACAGTTACTCCATCAAAAAATTTAGTCAAAAATATTGGCTTATCTAGCAGTAGAAAAAAAATTTCTATGTATTCATCTATAATTTATAAAATGAAATATTTGAATGTAAAAAAGATTAAATTTAATAATAATTTGAAAATAGATCAAAAGGCAGATAATTATGTTTTTGAAAATCATTTTAAAGGTAAAATGAAAATACGCCTATGGAAAATATTAAGAATTTTTAATCAATAATTTATGAAAAACTTTTTTAAATTTATTTTTTTTTTAGTTACCAGTCTCATTTTAAAAAAAAAAAGATTTTTAATTTTAAACCCTAATTTAAGTTTATTTGGTATCAGAAAAATTTTTATTTATGATAAAAAAATAAGAACTTTTTTTACTCATACAATAAGAAATAATTTTGATCTTATTACAATTGAGGAAGTTTATTATTATGAGTGTTATAAAATTGATGATTTTAAATTTTTTAATAATATTTTAAAAAAGATAGAAAAAAAAAAATTATTAATAGTTGACTGTGGTTCAAATATAGGATGTAGCACAAATTATTTTATAAATACTTTTAAAAATGCCAAGGTTATTTCAATTGAGCCAGACGAAGATAATTTTTTTTTATTAAAACAAAATGTAAAAAATGATAATTCAGTTTTAATTAATAGTGCAGTATCTAATGAAAATTTTAGCTACCAGATAAAAGATAACAAAGATAATAGAGCAAAAAGTATTATCAAAGTAGATCAGGATAATTCAAAAAAAACAGTTACAATTAATCAAATATTAAATAAAAAAGATACTGAAAATTTTCATCCATTCTTAATTAAAATTGATATTGAGGGTCATGAAAAGGACTTATTTAGCAGTAATACAGAGTGGTTTGATAAATTTGAAATTATAGTCATTGAGATACATGATTGGATGCTACCTCGTGAGTCTGTTTCAAAAGGATATTTAAATTGCATTGTAGATTCAATGAAAAAAAATAAGAGAGATCTAATTATTAGAGGAGAAAATTTAATTTCAATTAAATATTAATGACTTGGAATTTCATTATAAGCAAAATACTCTCTGTACTAGGTGGACGTGATAAAGTTGTTTTAGTTGTAATTTTTTTTTCTATATTATTTTCAGGTTTTATAGAAATGTTAACTATTTCATCATTGATCCCATTTTTAAATATAATGTTATCACCAGATATCATTTATGAGGATTTTAAATATAAATATTTAATTGTTTCACGAGATTTATTTGAGATGAACCCTTTGGGTTACATTTCAATAACATTTATTTTCATAATATCATTGGCTACAATTTTGAAAATATTTATTCTAAAACTAAGTTTAAGTGTTACTACTATTTGGGGATCAAAAATTTCCTCTAAAGTATTCGAAAATATTATATCTAAATCATATTTAGATTTTACTAAATTTAATACAAGTCAATTAATTTCAGTTCTTGAGTCTAAAATTGATCCAATAGTGAGTTCAATTTTTAAAATTTTACAAACTTTATCAAGTGTAATTATTACTTTTGCTATAATCTCCACTCTTTTATTCATTGATTTTTGGGCAACAATATTTTTTTTAACATCATTTTCGTTAGCATATTTACTACTTTTTTATTTTTATAAAAAAGATTTAAAAAAAATTGGGATTACTATTGCAGTTAATTTAAGATCACGAGTTAAGATTTCACAAGAAACAATGTCTATTTTTCGTCAAGTAAAATTAGATAATTTAGGAAAAAAATTTCATTCAATTTTTGAAAAAAAAGATTTTAGTATAAGAAAAGGAAATGAAATTTCAGCTTTCATAGGATCTTTTCCAAGAATACTAATTGAATGTATAGCAATAATATTAATTTCAATAGCATCTTATTTTTTAATTTCGAGAGAAATTTATGATCAGAATTACACTCTAACCTTACTAGCCTCAATTGTATTTGGTGCATCAAGACTTTTGCCACAAATTCAGATTATTTATTATAATTTGAGTCAACTTACAATGCAAAAAAAAATTTACTTAGATGTAATAGAATTTCTTGAACAGAAAAATTTTAATGAATCAAAAATTAATAATGAAATTTCAATAAAATTTAATAAAGAAATTAAACTTGATAATGTAAGCTTTGGATATATGGAAGGTAAGAATATTCTTGAAGATGTAAATCTGTCTATTAAAAAAAATTCAATAATTGGGATATTAGGAAAAACAGGCTCAGGAAAAACAACATTAATTGATATTATTTCCGGATTATTAATGCCAACGAAAGGTGAAATTTATATAGATGACAAATTGTTAAAAAACTCTTTGCAAAGCTGGCATAAAAAAATTTCTTACATAGATCAATCAGTGACTCTTATAGATGCATCATTAATAGAAAATATTGCTTTAGGACACAAATATAATGAAATTGATAAAGAAATTATTAATGAAGTCCTTGAAAAGTCTCAGTCAAAAGAATTTGTAAACAATTTACCTCAAAAATATAACACACTTGTTGGAGAAAGAGGAATTAGATTGTCTGGTGGTCAAATTCAAAGAATTGGGATAGCTAGGGCACTTTTTAAAAATTCAGAACTACTTATATTAGATGAACCCACAAGTTCTCTTGATAATACCACAGAAAATTTAGTTATTGATGGAATAAATAAATTAAAAAGAGAAAAAACAATTATTTTGATTTCACATAATAAAAGTACTTTAAAAAATTGTGATAGAATATTTGAAATTAAAGATCAAAAAATTTTTGAGGTTCAAATTTGAATCTAAAAATAAATCAAAATTCAAAGATTTTAATTATAGGTTCAAGAAATAATTTTTCTCTAGAATCGATTTATTTTAAGTCTTTTAAACATTTGAATTTCAAGGTTGATTTTCTTAACATCGAGAAATCAATTTATAATAGAATAATAGCTAAGATAAAAAGACATTTTTCTGAGCTTAACTATAAACTTTTAAGAAAAAAATTAATTTTTTTTTTAAAAAAAAAGAAAACAAAATATGACTTAATTATTTTTTTTAAATCGATTTATCTTGATTTAAAAACTTTAAAAAAATTCAAATCAATAAATGGTAGTGCAATTTATATTAATATATTTCCTGACGATCCTTTTGATATTAGAAATCCGGTTATTTCAAATCAATCTTTTATAAAGACAATAAATGAATTTGATTTTTTTTGCATGTGGTCAAAAAAAATTATTAAAAAACAAAAAAAAAGATTAAAAACAAAATTTATATATTTACCTTTTGGTTTTGATAGTCTTTCAATACCTAGATTAAATAAAGTTTCAAAAAAAAAGAGAGAAAAAGAAATAAATTTTATAGGAACTTTTGATAAAAATAGGTTGAATATTTTGGAGTCTATAAATATCAAAAAAAAAATATATGGTGGTAACTGGATAAAGCTAAATAAAACTAAAATAAATAATGCATTTTTTGGACCTCACATTTATGGAAAAGATATCTTTAAACTCATGAATAGATCAGCGATATCATTGAATATTTTGCGAAAACAAAATTATTCAGCTCATAATATGAGAACCTTTGAGATTCCAGCAAATAATGGATTAATGTTAACTACACGTTCTAACGAACAAAATAAATTTTTTAAAGAAAACAAAGCTTGCTTTATGTTTTCAACAAAAAAAGAGCTTAAAAAAAAAATAAGATTTATTTTACAAAATCCAAAAAAAGCCGAAAAAGTAAGAAAACTTGGAAATTCTCTTGTTAGAAAACACTCTTATATAAATCGAGTTAAATACTTGATAAAAAAAATAAATAAATGATTAAAAATATATTCTTAAGTAAATTAACTTGGATTACCTTTTTGATTTATAATTTATTAATTTTTAATTCAGAATATTTTTCAACTTATTTTTATATATTAAGTATAGGAATTTTTTTTTTAAACGTTTTTCCAATTATAAATTTTTGCTTAAATCACAAAAAAATAAACTATATTCCACTCTTTTATTTTACACACACATATTTTTTTTTCTGCTATACAATTGGATTATTTTTCCCAGAATATGTGGTTTCAATCTTAACTGGTGATATTCTTGGAGAAATATTTTTAGATTCAAATCTTCAAGTTAAAATTTTCCAGAATGCCATGATTATTTATATATTTGGTTTATTTTTTTTTAATTTGGGGAATTTTATTATTTTACATTTTTTTCAAGATAACTTTAAAACTAATAATTTTTTTTCTTATAAAGACAATAACAAGGAGATTTTATTATTAGGTATTTTAACCTATCTTCTTTCATTAATATTTATTTTCATTACAGACTCAGAAGTATTGAAAAAGATATATCAAATTAAGTATCCATTAATTTATATGTCATTGATTTGTTTCCATCTCTTTATTTTATTTAAAGAAAACTTGAAAATAACTTATAAAGTCATTTTGTATATTCTTGTCTTTTTCATTTTATTTTTGGAAATTTTAGATGGTTCGATTGCTAAATCATTTCTTTATCTTATAGCTATTTATTTAGTAAATTTTATTGTAACAAAAAAAATAAATTTAAAATTTTTATTTTCAATAATTTTTGTATGTGTTTTACTGCATACTTTTAAATATGAATATAGAAATTTAATATGGGGTATATCAAATGTTAATTCTACTCTAAGTAATTATGAAACTGCACTAAAAAAAAATCAAAAAACACATGATAAAATAGAAAGAGGTAAACTTTTTATAAGTACATACTATGATTCTGTAAATAATATCAAAAATGAAAAAATTAAAAAATCATTAGACACATTTATAAATAGAAATTTATCAAGATTAACACATAGTATTCAATCATTGATAGTAGTTGTGGGTTTAAGTCCACAATATGTCCCATATTGGGAAGGATATTCATATAAAATATTCGTAACTAAGTTAATACCAAGAATTTTTTGGGAAAATAAACCATCAGATATTTTGGGTAACGAATTTGGCAAAAGATATAAAATTTTAAATGAAGGTGACATGAGTACTTCATGGAATATGCCAGTATTAAATGAATTTTTTGTAAATTTTGGAATAATTGGGGTTTTAATAGGTATGTTCTTTTTAGGATTTATTTTTAGTATTTTACCGATATTTTTAAATTATAAATATGACAATTATCTATTTATTATTACATTTATAACTTTATATCCTCGTTTTTTTTTAGAAAGTCATTTTTCTCTTAATTTTGGTGCCGTCTTACAAACATTTATTTTTTTATTGGTTTATTTGTATTTTTTCAAAAAATTTTTATTAATAATGAAAAGATTTTTAAAATTATTTAGATAATCATATATATACTTAGATGGAATATATTTAAAATATTATAACTTTATGAAAGTTACGATAATTGTTGGTGGAAGATTCCATGCGTTTGATTTAGCAGAACAGTTGCATAAAAGTAAATTTTTAAAACAATTAATAACCTCTTATCCAAAATATTACATTAACAAAAACTTTAATATAGAATCTAGATTTATAAAAAGTTTTTTCTCAAAAGAAATTTTACATAGATCATTAAAAAAAATCAGTTTATTTGATCATTATTTTGATATTGACTTAATTACTTCTAACTTATTTGATAATAAAGCGAGTAAGATTATAGATTTTAAAAATACCGATATAATTGTGGGTTGGTCAAGTTTTAGTTTAAAATCATTTGAAATAGCTGGCAAGTATGATTGTACAAAAATTTTAGAAAGGGGATCTTCTCATATTGAGTATCAAAGAGATATTCTTAAAGAGGAAAATGACTTAATTGGAGTTAATTGCAAATTACCCTCACCCAAAATAATTGATAAAGAAAAAAAAGAATATGATTTGTCAGATTATATATGTGTTCCTAGTGAATTTTCAAAAAAAAGTTTTTTAAAAAAAGGTTTTAGTGAAAAAAAAATTATTAAAATACCCTATGGTGTTGATTTGAATAATTTTTTTTTATCAAATAAAACTAAAGATGATGCTCAGTTTAATATCATTTGTGTAGGTGCTATTTCTGTAAGAAAGGGATCAATATACTTACTAAAAGCTTTCAATGAATTAAATTTAAAAAATAGTAAATTAATTTTCATTGGAGATATTGAAAGAGGTTTTGAAAAAATATTGAATATGCATTTAAATGAAAATGTTGAAATCATTAAATCAGTAAGCCAAAATTCATTAAGAACTTTTTATAATCAAGCAAGTGTTTTTGTAACTTGTCCAGTTGAAGATGGTTTTGGTATGGTTATTTTGCAAGCAATGGCATGTGGTTTACCTGTAATTGCCACTGATAATGCTGGTGGATCAGAAATAATAGATGATGGTATTGATGGGTATATCATTCCAACAAGAGATAAAGAAAAACTAAAAGAAAAATTGTTACTTTTATACCAAAATAAAAAAGAATTATTGTTAATGGGAAAAAAAGCTGAACATAAAGCCCAAAACTTTTTTTCATGGAAAAATTATGGTGAAAATATTAAAAATTTTTATTTATCGGTAATTAAAGGAAAATAATTATATTAATTTAATCCAAATGCTTAAAAAAAATATTTTAATAATTGGAAAAAAAAGTTTTTTAACATCTTGTTTTAGGAAATATTCAAATATTAAAAAAATAAAAATTATTTCTTATAAAAATATCAAAAAAGTTAATTTAGATAAATACTCACACATAATAAACTTTAGTATAGATCCGAAGAATTTTACGCATAATTATGATAAGACTAATAAGATAGATAAAAAAATTTGTAGTCTTATAAAAAATAAAGATTCTATTTATATATTTCCATCATCAAGATTAGTTTACTTAAAAGACAAAAAAAATTTTTATGGTATTAATAAAAAAAGAATTGAGGATGATATTAAAAGATTACAAAAAAAATATTTAATTTTAAGAATTAGCACAATATTAACTTACGATATTTCCAGAAGAAATTTATTTATATCTAAAGCTCTTAATTCTTTAAAAAATAGAAACTTTATAGAATTAGATTTGACTCGAAATACCTACAAGGATTTTTTAACTTCTAAGTTATTAATTAAAATTTTTGATAGTTTGATAAAAAAAGAGATAATTGGTACATTTAATATATCATCAAATATTCCAATAAAAGTTTATGATATTATGAGAAATATAATTAAAGGTTATGGCAAGGGAAGAATTGTTTTTAAAAAAAAATTAAAGAAAAATCATTCATTTTTATTGAATAATAAAGAATTAAAAAAAAAAATTAGATTTAAAATATCTAAAAAAGATATATTAGATTATTCTTTTAAATTAGGAAAACGTCTAAATGCATAAAATTTTTATTACTGGTGGCTGTGGATTTATTGGTTCTCATTTAACCGAATATTTTTTTGAAAAATACAAAAGTTCAATTATCTATGTTTATGATAAAATTACTTATGCAGCTAGTGTTAAAAACTTAGAAAATATTTCAAATAGCAAAAGATTAAAAATTATAAAAAAGGACTTGAGTGACTATAAAGCACTTGAAAAATATTCAAAAAATACAGATTTATTTATTCATGCTGCCGCCGAAAGTCATGTAGATAATTCATTTAATTTAACTAATGAATTTATAATAACAAACGTTTTGGGAACTAAAAATGTTCTTGATGCATGTAAAGTTAACAAAGTTAAGAAAATTATTCATATAAGTACTGATGAAATTTATGGAGAAATATATAAATCTAGTTTTGATGAAAATTCTAAATTTAATCCTTCCAATCCATATTCAAGTTCAAAAGCTGCAGCAGAAATGATAATCAATGGTTATATTCATTCTTATAAATTGCCTATAATAATTGTAAGAGCTAACAATATTTTTGGAACCCGTCAACATCCAGAAAAGTTGCTTCCAGGATCATGTTGGTCATTAATAAAAAAGAAAAAATTTACAATTCATGGAAAAGGGAACCAAAAAAGATCATTCTTATATGTGAAGGATCTATGTCAGGGTATTTACAGGATAGTAACTAAAGGAAAAAATAATAATATCTACAACATTGGATCTAAATTTGAGTATAAAAATTTAGAGGTATTTAAAATTGCAGCTAAAGAAAATAATTTAAGTTTTAATAAATATGTGAAATACGTAAAAGATCGTCCTTTTAATGATTATAGGTACAGTTTAAATTTTAATAAAATCATGAGATTAGGCTGGAAACCAAAGACTAAAATTGAAGATAAAATTTCAGAAATAAATGATTGGTATAAAAAAAATATTTCAAGATTTAAAAAAAGATAATCAATGAAAATTGGATTAGCCATTCATCATCATTCACCTGGCCACGGAGGTCCTTTCACAGTTTTATCTGAGCTAGCTAAGTATTTATATAAGAATAATATTGATACGAGAATGTTTATTAATCAAAATCCATTCTCGAAATTTAACTTAAATTTAAATGAAATAGTGAAATCGAGAGATTTATTTCATGTATTTGGTATTTGGGATCCATTTCACATTAAATTATTTTTACGGGCTAAGCTAAATAAAAAAAAAATTATTATTTCAACACTTGGAGCTTTAGAGCCATGGGCATTAGAACAAAAAAAATTGAAAAAAAAAATTGCTTGGTTTTTTTATCAAAAAAAAATTTTAGATAATTGCGATTATATTCATGCTACTAGTGATGATGAGAAAAAACACCTAGTAGAACTGGGAATTAAAACTCCAATCAGAGTTATTCCTCATGGAGTAATAATAAAATCAACTAAAATGATTAAAAAAAAAGATAAAACAAAAAGAGAAGCTCTTTTTTTTTCCAGAATTCATGAAAAAAAAGGTATTTTAGAACTCCTAAATTCTTGGTCAATAATAAGACCTCCTGGCTGGATTTTGAAAATTTATGGTCCCGTTTCAGATCTTGATTATATGAGAAAAATTAAGGCAAAAATTTCAAGATTATCTTTGGACAACTCTGTATTTATTTTTGATCCAGTCTTCGAGTATGATCAAAAAGAAAAGATTTTTTTAAATTCAGATTGTTTTTTGCTACCATCTAAAAGTGAAAATTTTGGAATGTCAATTGTTGAGGCATTATCATATGGTGTGCCAGTCCTGACGACAGAAGAAACACCTTGGAAAATTTTAAAAGAAATTAATGGTGGAAAAATTATAAAGTTTTCTCAAGAAAATTTAACTTTAAGTTTAAAAGAGATAACCTCAATGAAAGACGAAGAATTGGTAAAAATGGGAGAAGCAGGTAAAGAAATGTTGAAGAAGAATTATGATATGAACAAGATTATTTTAGATTATATTGAATTTTATAAAGAGGTCCTTAATAAATGATAAGAGCTCTCAATATAATCAATTCAATGGATTTAAATCAAGGTGGTCCTCCTGAGGTAATAAGAAATTTAAAGAAAATTCTAAATAAAGATCATAAAACAATTTCCGTGTTGTGCCTGAATAGACTTAAAATTTTAATGTTATTGAAGTTTATATTTTTTACAAAAGCAAGATCTAAGTTTTATAAG
>CENO01010649.1_pt1 | contig 25232 bp, 26 predicted proteins | sample 530271 | NCBI WGS metagenome assembly CENO01 (sample SAMEA2619857, study PRJEB7988) | marine metagenome | biome: marine biome (ENVO:00000447); feature: surface water layer (ENVO:00002042); material: "saline water (ENVO:00002010), including plankton (ENVO:xxxxxxxx)" | depth 5 m | reverse complement strand
AACAGCGAGAACAGGCAAGAAATGAACAGCTGTTCAATTATAATAAGGCAAGAGAAAAACAAGGCCTAAAGCCTGTGGATAACTCTACCACCTGTTACATCCAGAGGTCACACGTAGGTGTTACTTCCAGAGGTAACATAAACGAGAACATTATAACGAATAATATTAATAATATATATGATGATGCAAGGCGGTTTTGTACTTTGTTTCTCAGGATATGTGAAAGTTACGGAACACCACGACAAATTAATGAAAGAGACATTCAAACAGTCTCACAGTGGATAAAAGACGGTTTAACAATGGAGGAATGGTCAGGAATACTTAAAAACCATGCTGAATACTGCTACAAAAACAGACGAGATATAGCGCGAGCCATAGGATATTTTAAAATCCCAGTATCAAAAGCCCTCGGAAAGTCTAAGGATCACAGAGCCAACGACATATTAAAAGGAATAGTGAAGGGCAAAAGGTTATGAGGGTTAGCCAAAACAACACAGGTTTTCGCATAATATAGATTATGTTAATTATTTGACAGCGACAAAAAAATGTCAGGCGCTCTACAAAAACGGCACCCCTTGCCCCCCCTACCCCTGGCGTACTGCTGCAGTGTACCACAAAAATATTTTCTGGATTTTTTGTCAAAACCGTGCGATACCAAAGAAAACTGCGGAGTTTATTATGGCTAAAAGACCCAACCTTGAAAAAGCAAAACTAGAGTCAGCTGCTTATGCTAAAATGATCAGAAGTATGATTAACGCTCTTAACTCTGATCTAGTGGATTTGAAGGTAAAAGATGATAGGATCAAGTTAATACCTGTTGAAAAAGACGATACGCCCAGAAGAATGTTTAGTGCTGCCGATAGATCGATGAAAATGTACATGGATTACATTCCACCATCTGCTGATCAGGCCACCAAAGAGAGGGTGAAGAAAAGGTTTCAACAGATTCAAAGAGAACGTATGAAGTTTATGGGTAGAGCTTCTATGAAGCAAGGCGCTAAAAAGTTTTATGAACGGCCGCCAAAAATGGCTGAAACAAATTAAAATATGGCTAATCTTGTACCATTTAATCCTAGCAAGCATAAATCTGTAGATGCCGTTTCACTTGGGCTGCCTGGCGCAAAGCCTGGGCAAAAAGCAACAGAATTTTTGGCTAGTGAAAAAGCTCCTGATGGTGGGGCTTGGAATATTCCGACTATTTGGTTCAATGAAGAAACAGGAAAAGCCACTTATTTTAAAAATATCGATAGAGCCTGGAACGAGGCAAAGTCATATGAAGAAAGAACCGGAAAGAAGTTTCCGAGGTTCAAAACAATACCGCTTGCCGTAGCTGCTGCCGAAGGCAGAAGTAAAAGGGGTGGCGCTACAAAGAAGGAGCTGGTAACAGGGAAACCACGTTTACTATTTAGGAAGGACGAGTAAATGAAAAAAATGTACAATGTAGTGCAGGGTCAGAAACGTAGAAACGATCCTGAGAAATCTGATTGGGTAAAGTTGGGTATAGCTTTTGAGGATAGTAAGGGTATGCGTATTAAGCTAAATGCGTTGCCTATTCCTAACCAAGAAGCAGAGATCTGGATAAGTTTGTTTCCGATGGACGATAAGGGTAAGTCGGGCGGTCAATCTTCTCCGCAAAATAACAGCTCTGATAATTTTGATGATGAGATACCATTTTAATGGCTAGAACGCGGCAAACTCCTATTGGTCGGTTTGGTGGTGTACGAGTTACACAGAAAAGGGTCAAAACGAGTGCCACGTTAGAAAGTAACAAAGAGGTTGTTGCCCAGGAGCTTATTGCCCTGGGTACGACTTCTATTACTGAGATTATGAATTTAGATGGCACAATGAAAGATCCGAAGGATATTCCGGACTATGCTCTCAGGGCTATCAAAAAAATAACACCTATGCCGGATGGTCGGGTAGCAATCGAGATGCACGACAAGGTTTCGGTGCTGAGAGTGCTGGCAAAAGCAGCTGGTTGGCTCGATGCTCCGGATCAGGAAAGTGACAAGCCATCCATAGTAGGGATAAACATGAAAGGGCCGCAGACCACAGAGTATGCGGAGGTCATTGATGGACAAGACAGCAAGACTTGAGGTAGCAGTCTTAATGCTAGAGCAAAGAATAGAAGCGCTCGAAGATGCGTTGAGATCAATCAGACAGATCAGTCAGGAAACATTGCAGGACAAAAATGAGCGGAATACCGAGTCTTGATTTAAACTTTGAGAACAGCCCGACTGTTTGGAAGTTTTTACATGATGAAAGTTTTATTAGAGGGTTGATGGGTCCGGTAGGATCTGGTAAGTCCTATGGTTGTGCAGCCGAGGTGATGTTAAGGGCCGTAAAGCAAAAGCCTAGTCCCAGAGATGGTATCCGTTATTCGCGTTTCGTTATCGTCAGAAATACATACCCCGAGCTGCGCACGACAACTATCAAAACATGGCAAGAACTTTTTCCCGAAGATGTGTGGGGCAGTATGCGCTGGCAACCACCTATCTCGCATCATATCAAGATCCCCACAAGGGACGATATCCCAGGCATCGATTGTGAGGTCATATTTATGGCGTTATCTTCTCCGCAAGACGTCAGAAAATTATTGTCATTAGAACTCACTGGTGCCTGGGTCAACGAAGCTAGAGAACTGCCCAAAGCAGTGATCGATGGATTAACACACCGAGTTGGCCGATATCCTACAAAATCCGATGGCGGTCCAACCTGGTATGGGATCTGGATGGATACAAACCCTCCAGATAGCGATCATTGGTGGCATGAGGTAGCAGAAAAGAACCAAATCAAAGGCGCTTACCCTTGGACGTTTTTCAGACAGCCAGGCGGTGTTTTGCAAGCCTCACCCGACGAAGTGCCGGAAGAAAACCCAGATGCACAGGGATTTGTTTTTTCTGGTGGTAAATGGTGGCGTATCAACGAAAATGCTGAAAATTCTCATAATCTGCCACCAGGTTACTATCAACAGTTGCTTGGTGGTAAGAATGTTGATTGGATTAGGTGTTATGCTCAAGGAATGTACACATTTGTACAAGAGGGGCGTCCGGTATGGCCGGAATACGATGATGAGCTGATGTCGGGTAATGTGGAGGTAGATCCGTATTATCCAATACAAATCGGTGTAGACTTTGGGCTTACACCAGCTGCGATCTTTGGTCAGCGTACTCAGGGCGGCGCATGGAAGGTTTGCGATGAGCTGGTGACGTTTGACATGGGGCTTGAGCGATTTGGTCAGGAATTGCTGTCGAGAATAGCAGAACGATATTCTAAGCATGAAATACTGATATGGGGTGATCCGGCTGGTAATAAACGCGATGAGATCTATGAAGTAACAGCGTTTGATCATCTCAGATCCCTGGGATTTAAGGCACAACCTACAGATAGCAACGCTTTCCAAGTAAGACGCGAGGCTGGAGCTTCGCCAATGTCGAGGCTGGTTAGCGGCAAGCCAGGTCTGATTGTTGATAAAAAATGTTTGCGGCTGCGCAAATCATTGAGTGGTGGATATTTCTTTAAAAGGCAAAGCTTGGGCGCTGGGCAAGAAAGATTTAAAGATGCACCAGTCAAGAACGAACATTCGCACTGTGGCGATGCTTTTGGCTATCTCATGCTAGGTGGCGGTGAGCAAAGACGCTTACGGAGAGGATCATACGGTACGACTTTCCAACAGGGATCATATACTGCAAATAGCGACTTTAGCGTGTTCTGATGGGTCTAATACAGCTTCCTACCTTTAAAATGAGGCCAGATGAACAAATCGTGCCGCTGCAATACAGCCATCTTCTCAGCATAGAGCTAGGGCCACATGAGTTAGAATATGCCGCAAGTATTCCTGGATATTTAGATTATGTTTGGGAAAATTCTGAACATGGATGGAGCTGGGCAGCGATTGGTCGAGGTAGAGTTGTTTGCGTGTTCGGTGTTCGAGATGTTTGGCCTGGTGTTGTGGAGGCATGGTTTATTCCAGGCGAAGGGCTAGAAAACCATGCAAGAACTACTTTGGTAGGCGCAAGAGCGCTTTTAGGTGAGGTTATAGGCAGATCCGGTATCAGAAGGATGCAAATTTTTGTAAAATCACAACATATGGTAGCATTAAGGTTTGCCAAAGCACTACATTTTGATGTAGAGTGCGAATTAAGGAAGTTTGGTCCAGAGGGGGCCGACTATTATTCAATGGTAAGGTTTGAGTAAATGAGTGGTATTTTCGGAAAAAAGAAGAAGCCAGCGCCAGCGCCAACAAAAGCAGAAAAAACAATATCTCGACAAGAGCAAAGAGCTGAAGCTCAAGAGCAAACAGAAATGCAGGGCGCACAAAGACGCAGGAGACTGCTTAGAACTGGCGGCATGAGGCTTTTATTTTCACCATTAAGACAGGAAGGCCCAGGAATAGACGAAGTTAAGAAAAAACTTGGCGGCTAATCATGGCTAAAAACACAACAATAACATCATCAATCAGACCTAAAACGTATCAAGACGCCATCAAAGAAGGTCAGCAAAAACGTGGTGGTTTAACTCCTGGCAATATGCTTGATGATTTTAAAATGGCAATTGGTTTAAAACCGAAAACTGGTCTTTTTAATTTACAAACACGGCAAAGTATGGATCGCCGCCAACAGTTGCTCGAAGATATGGAAAAGCGTCGCCGTAGAAAAAATAGACGCAAACAAAAAGGCGAAACCGCCGCGGAGCGAGAAGCAAGATTAAAACGAGAAGCTCTTGCTAGAGAAAGAGCCGAAGGTCAGAAAAAACGTAAGAAATTTTACAAAGAGAAGGGCGAAAGGTTAGCAAAATTAAAAGCTAAACTTTTGAATTTAACATGACAAAAATTAAAGAAGATCCGAGAGTATTTAGTAAAGTTGAGGTAGATCCGAAAAGGGCAAGAAATGAGAAGGGCCAACTAGTTGCGGATGACCCTTCTACTCCTGAAGTAAATGAAGCTTGGGAAGGCGGTAAGGCTCCAAAGAAAAAGGCAAAACCTCGTGGTAAAAAAAGCACATCAAAATCCTAAAGGCGGTTTAAACGCCGCTGGTCGGGCCTTCTTCAAAAGGAAAACAGGGTCAAACCTGAAACCTCCGGTGAAGAGAGGCGATAACCCTCGCCGAGCGTCCTTCCTGGCTAGAATGGCGGGGAACTCTGGGCCGGAGCGTGATAGTAAGGGGAGACCTACAAGACTGCTCCTATCCCTCCGCGCCTGGGGTGCTTCCTCAAAAGCGGATGCTAGGAAAAAAGCAGCGGCAATAAGTAAGAGGAACAAGAGTAGAAATGCCTAAATTAAATGTAAAAGAAGTTATGGGGCGTGAGGCAAAAGCACAGGCTCGAAAAGATGAATGGCGTACAATCTATGAAGATTGTTATGAGTTTGCTCTGCCACAAAGAAACCTATACAACGGCTATTACGAAGGCAAAACTCCAGGCAAAAATAAAACACAAAGAGTTTTTGATAGTACAGCTGTTAACGCAACAAAGCGTTTTGCTAACAGAATGCAGTCCGGCCTTTTTCCACCCATGCGTAAATGGTGCAGACTAGAGCCAGGATCAGCCGTTCCAGAAGAAGAGAAAGAACGAGCGCAAGAAATATTAGATGCGTATGTAGATATTATGTTTGATCAGCTGCGTCAGACCAGTTTTGACTTGGCAATGGGAGAGTTTCTCTTAGATCTTTGCGTTGGCACAGCGGTTATGATGATCACGCCAGGCGATGAGGTTACACCTATTCGTTTCCTAGCTGTGCCACAATATTTAGTTGCAATCGAGGAAGGTGCATATGGGACGATTGATAACGTATATCGTAAGCTAAGAATAAAAGCAGAAGCAATACAAAGAGAGTTTCGTGACGTTCAGATAACACCAGAACTTCAAACAGCTATAGATGAAAAACCGCATGAAGAACTTGATTTATTTGACGCAATTATTTTTGATCAAGAAACTGGACGTTATCATTATCATGTCGTTTGGCCGTACAAACAGCAAGAGCTAGTCTACAGAGAGATGGACAGTAGCCCATTTATTGTAGCCAGGTTTAGTAAAACAGCTGGTGAGGTTTATGGTCGAGGCCCGTTGATTGATGCGATTGCAGACATAAAAACTCTTAACAAAACAAAAGAATTGATATTGAAGAACGCAAGTCTTTCGATATCTGGTGTATTCCTTGCAGCCGATGATGGTGTTCTCAACCCACAGAATATCAAAATTCAACCAGGTGCAATTATCCCAGTCGCTCGTAATGGTGGGCCGCAAGGTGCATCCCTAGCTCCTTTACCCCGAGCTGGGGATTTTAATACAAGTCAGATTGTTATTCAGGATCTGACAATGAACATCAAAAAGATCTTGATGGATGACAGTTTGCCGCCAGACACAATGAGCGCCAGGTCAGCAACAGAGATTGCCCAGCGCCAGCGTGAGTTGGCTACAAACTTAGGATCTGCTTTTGGTCGATTGATGACAGAGATCATGATACCATTAATATCTAGAACCCTATACGTTCTTGACCGTCAGGGCTTTATTCGTATGCCTCTAAAGGTTAATGGTGTTCAGGTTAAGGTTGTGCCAGTGTCACCACTAGCAGAAGCGCCAAAGATGGAAGAAGTAAACCAGCTTCTTAATTTTATGCAGATCGCTAATGCAATGGGGCCAATGGGTCAGACACTACTTAACATACCTGAGATAGTAGATTTCATTGCTGAAAAGATGGGTATCGATGCTCGATTGCTGAATACACCAGAAGAACAACAGGCAATGTTAGAACAGATGCAGCAAGCTATGATGGCTGAACAACAGCCAGAAATGCCAACAGATGAAACTGTTGCTGGAGCGTTGCAATGAGTTCGGCTGACGGTTGGGATGGATTATCTCAAGCACAGCCGGAGCCGCAGAAAGCGGACGATTTAGATATACTGTATGGACGGTTATTTAAGTCACAGGAAGGCCAAAAGGTGCTAAGTCATTTGAGGCAGATAACAATTGAACAACCATCCTGGTTTCCTGGGGAAGATCCAAGCCAAGGCTACTTTCGAGAAGGTGCGGCTGATCTTGTCCGGTTAATTATTAAAAGGGTGGAGAGGAGCGATAATGTCTGAAGAAACAGAAAACACAGAAAGCGTTGAAACACAGGAACCAGAAGCGCCACTGATAAATGTAGATGCAAAAGATGCGGAGCCTCAAGAAGAAGCTCCTATGCCTTTGCATGATGAGCCAGAAGAACAGGAACTATCAGAAGAAGATGATGATGAAGTTTTTGAGCGGCCTGATTACTATCCAGAGAAGTTTTGGGATGACGATGGGCCGGACGTTGAAAAGCTTGCGAAGAGCTATGCAGAGTTGGAAAAAGCATTTAGATCCGGCAAGCATAAAGCACCGGAAGGTGATTACGATGTTTCGGATTTGGTTGATCGTGGCCTCGATTTGGAAGATCCGGCTGTTGAGGTATATCAAAGCTGGGCTAAAACATATGGCGTTTCACAGAAAGCGTTTGAGGACTTGGCTGGTCAAATTCTGGAGATGAATGGCGAACAGGCCGAAGATATTGAATATGATCGAAGAGTGGAAATGCAAAAGCTTGGCGCTAATGCTCAAGAAAAAATTGGTTTCCTTGAGCGTAACATCAAAGCAGCTGATCTTAACAATGCAGAAAAAGAAGCTCTAAGCATGAGTATCAATAGTGCTGACACTATCAATGCTTTGACTAAACTCATCCAGGGATACACGAATGAAAATATCCCAATAAAACCCGTTGTTTCAGAACCAGAAATGACAGTTACCGATCTTCAGCAAGCTATCGCAGATCCTCGATGGCAGACTGACGCAGTGTGGCGAACTAAGATCGAAAAGAAGTGGATGGAAGCAAACAACTAGATGTTGTTGCAATGTATGTCGTTTGCGTGTATATGTGGTGTAACGGATAACCGCTTCGCGGCCTGTTTATGTGGTGAATCCACTGGTGGGCGCGGCCACTACCGCGCAAGCGACCGCCCGATTGCATCGGCTAACGGTAGGCGTTTTATAATGGAAACCTTAAAAGGAGGCTTCTGCTATGGCGCAGAACGTAACAACGGCCTTTGTAACACTATTCGATCAAGAAGTGAAACAGGCCTATCAAGGCGAAGCACTGCTTCGCGGCACTATGAGAACACGCACAGGTGTTCAGGGAAACACAGTTAAGTTTCCAAAAATTGGTAAAGGCGTAGCAACGGTAAGGGTACCCCAGACCGATGTGACACCTCTAAACGTCACCTATAGCCAGGTGACAGCAACTATGTCTGACTTTATCGCAGCTGAATATTCTGACATCTTTCATCAGTCACACATCAACTTTGATGAGCGTCGTGAACTGGTGCAAGTTGTTTCAAAAGCGATTGCAAGACGTATGGATCAGCTTTGCATTGATGCTCTTAATGCTGCTTCATCACCATCAACGGTTGCTACGTCAATCGGTGGTGCTGGCACAAACATGAACATTGAAAAGCTTCGTGCAGCTGCTAAAGCTCTAAACGACAACAACGTACCAGCTGAAGGGCGTCACCTATTGATGCACTCTTCTCAGCTTGATGCGTTGCTTGGTGAAACAGAAGTGACTTCCGCAGACTTTGCAACAGTAAAGGCGCTTGTTCGCGGCGAGATCAATTCGTTCATGGGCTTTAACATAATCACTATGGGTGATCGTGATGAGGGTGGTGTTCCAAAACCATCTACTCGTTCATGTTTTGCATGGCACGAAAGCTCAATGGGTTATGCTGAAAGCATCTCACAAAAGAGTGAGGTTAACTACATACCTGAAAAAACATCTTTCCTAGTAAGCTCCATGTTCTCAGCTGGAGCCGTAGCGATCGATGACGAGGGTATAGTAAAAATTAGCTGTACTGAGTAAGGAGACTGACACATGGCTTTTTCAAGTACAAATTTTGCAACCATCGGAGCGTCAAAGAAAGGTAATGCACCTTCTTTATACTCCTATCAAACCGCTGATACGATTGCAGACGTAAATACTGAGGGTTATTTCAATGACCTATCAGATACTCTTGCAGTTGGCGATTTAATCTATGTTGTTTCATCTACTGGCGGCACTCGCGTTTCTACACTAACGCAAGTTCTTTCAAACACCAGTGGTGTTGTTGACGTTGCAGACGGAACAACACTAGCGGCAACAGACGGTGACTAATTAAATATGGGGCTGGGTAACTGGCCCCTTATACACATTGGAGGGTTATGATGGCCGTAGGTGATACAGATTTATCTATTTGTTCAGACGCATTAATCTTGCTGGGGGCCGCGCCCCTTTCTTCGTTTACAGAAGGAACAGATACCGCTCAAGCTTGCGACCGATTATACCCAGATTTAAAAAATACATTACTTAGTACCTATGTTTGGTCTTGGACACTTGCCAAGATACAGCTTCAAAGATTATCAACAACACCAGTAAACGAATGGGAATATGCCTATCAGATGCCAGGAGATGATTTAACTGGTGCATTGGCTGTATTTGAAAATGACAGTACAGCACAAAGATCTGTTCGTTATGGCTGGGAAATATATGGCGATCAGCTCTACACAAATATGGAAACGGTTTACATTGATTATCAGCAAACCATCACTGAAGCTAAGATGCCTAACTATTTTGTTCGTTTGCTAAGAACGGCACTAGCAGCTGAACTAGCGATTGTTATTACAGACCAAGCTTCAAAAGCAGATTATTTTAGAGCGTTAGCGTATGGAAGCCCTGGAGAGAATGGCCGAGGCGGTCTAATGCGTGAAGCTATGAACATTGATGCTAGAGGTCAGTCAACACAAATTGTCGAGGACTATTCGCTAATACAAGTGAGGCAGTAAATGCGCGTAACTCAGTTTCAAACAAACTTTTCTGTTGGTGAACTAGATCCGCTATTACGAGCCAGAACAGATCTATCACAGTATCAAAACGCTTTGGAAGAAGCAACAAATGTTATTATTCAACCTCAAGGCGGTCTGAAACGTAGGGATGGCCTAAAGTTTATTTATGATTTTGGCTCAAGCTTTACAGATTTTAAACTGATACCGTTTGAATTTAGCGTAACAGATAGTTACCTTTTAGTGTTGGTTGTTGGCCGTATCTATGTATTTAAAGATGCAGTTTTGCAAACTGACATTAATGGGTCAGGCAATGATTATATTACTGCTACAGATATTACAGCGGCTATGCTTGACGAGTTAACATTTACACAGGCTGTTGATACGCTTATTCTATGCCATGAGGATTTACAGACCAAAAGGCTTGTAAGAAATACTGACACAAGTTGGACATTAGAAAACCTACCGCTAACAAACATTCCTCAGTATGCATATGCGTTTCTTACTAACCAGCCAAACTTTACAATTACACCCAGCGCAGTATCTGGCAACATTACTATTACAGCTTCAAGCGTAACAACAGATACCGGAACTGCTCAAGCTGGGGGATATGATACTATTACATTAAAAGCCGCAACAAGCTATACATCTGATGATGATCCAAACGGTATGTTTATTACACTCACATCCGGCACAGGATCAGGACAGACTAGGCATATAGAGGACTATGTGGCCTCAACAAAAGTAGCTACAGTATATCCGGCATGGGATACGCAGCCAGATGCAACAACAGGATATAAGGTTGAAGCGTTTGCTCCAACAACCGTTGGCGAATATGCCCAGGTTACAAGTACATTTGGACGAGCTAGGTATGTAGAATATGTAAGCGCAACAGTAATGAAAGCGGTAACAGAAGTGCCGTTTTTTGACACAAGCGCTGTTGTAGCTGGTAACTGGGAAAGTGAGCATGGCTATGAAGATGTTTGGTCAAACACTAGAGGTTGGCCTAAATCAGCAACATTTCATGAAGGCCGATTATATTTTGGTGGGTCAAAGTCCAGACCTAATACAATATGGGGATCAAGGGTCATAGACTTCTTTAACTTTAATCCTGGTACTGGATTAGATGATGAAAGCGTTGAGGCAACTATAAACACAAATCAACTAAATAGTATTGTAAATGTTATTGCTGGCGCTGATCTTAGAATATTTACTACTGGCGGCGAGTTTGTTGTTATTCAATCAGAGGATGCCCCAGTTACTCCAACAGACTTTTTAATACGTCCACAAACAAGATTAGGCTCTAAGCCAGGTGTTCCAATAGAAGATCTAAATGGTGCGTCTGTGTTTGTTCAACGGCAAGGTAAATCAGTCAATGCATTTCAATATGGGTCAAATACTAACTCATACCAAGTGCAACAAATATCTGTGCTTTCATCGCACCTTATAAAAAATCCTGTTGATATAGCTGCTCGAAGATCAACGTCTACAGACGAGGCTGATCGATTGTTTCTTGTTAATGGCGATGATGGATCAATGTCGGTGTACTCTATTCTTGTTGGGCAAGAGGTTATAGCGCCCAGTCAGTTTACAACAGATGGAGAGTTCGTTGCCGTAGCAACAGAGATCTCTAATACATATTGTATTGTAAAAAGAACGGTAGACTCATCAAATAAATATTTTTTAGAAAAGTTTGACGAAACCCTTACCTTGGATAGCGCTAAGACTGGAGGAGCGGCCTCCTCAGTAACGATGAACCATCTAGAAGGTAAAACCGTTGAGGTTGTTCGTGATGGCATTGTGGAGCCAACTCAAACGGTTCCAGCTAGTCCTTATACAATTACGTTTGCAAGCGCAGCAACGACAGACTTTCAGGTAGGACTAGAATATACTGTTCAGGCAAAGACAATGCCAACTGAGCCAGTATTAGGCTCTGGTTCTGTGCAGGGTGTAAAGAAGCGTATTGTTCAAGTTGATGCGCTTCTCAATGAAACAAAAGATCTTGTAATTAATGGTAAGCAAATATCATTTAGAAATCTAGGTGTTGGGGTTTTAGATAAACCTGTTCAAGCATTTACCGGATTAAAAACAGCGCATGGTATTTTAGGATACAGTGCTACCGGACAAATAACATTAACGCAAAATGTTCCTTTGCCTATGACTGTATTGGGCTTGGAATATAAATTAAGTGTAGGAAACTAAAATGGCAGCAATGGCAGGACCAGGGGCGCAACTTTTCTTAGGCGGCTTATCAGCTATGGGTCAAATCTCAGCTGGTAGGGCAGAGAGAGAGCGTTATCAAAAAGAGGCAGATCTAGCTGATTTAAGAGGCAGAACAGAGGCGCTTGCATACAAAGATAAAGGTAATGAAATATTATTTAATTTAAACAATACGTTAGCAGCAATTATTGCAAGATCTGCGGCTGGCGGTGTTGACCCGACGTCTGGGTCTGCTGCGGTTGTGGCTGCTGCGTCAACAGCTGATGGCATTACTGAAGCTAATATTGCTGCTGACAATGCAATACTAGCTATTGAGCAAGCTTCTGAGCAAGCAGATATTTATAGAAAAGCTGGAGATACAGCATACAAAACATCACTTATTAAGGCTGTTGGCACTATTGGTCAGTCTGCATATAGGTATGGGCAATTAGTATAGGTTAGGTTAAAAAATGCCAGTTCTTCCAAGATATCAAAAAACAGGAATAAAAGTCAGACAGCCTTCTGGTATGGACTTTGCTGATGCACGAGAAGCTGCTCGTATGGGAGAAACATTATCAGCTGAACTAGACCGCATGAGTGATTTTGCGTTTCGTGAGGGCGAAAAACTGGCAGTGCGTAGAGGGCAAGAACGTGTAAGACAAGAAGGCGCTGTTCCTGTGCTTACTGCTTTACAACAGAAAGAGGGGCCACGCACTATAGCAGAACAGGCTGCTTTTGATGCAGCTAACAGAATAGCTGTTGTTGAAATAGAAACAGCTGCACGATCTGATATGCGGAAGCTAGTTACTGAAGCTGACGAAACAAACATGGAGATATCCGTTTTTAATCAAAAGATGAGCGATATCCAAGATGGTTACGCGGCCTCTATGCAAGTTGTTGATCCGGTAGCGGCTGGTGTTCTTAATGCAAGGCTTCAAGAGGACAATGTAGCGTATTCAACAAAATATTCAGAGATTGTTACTACAAAAGCAAAAGCTGCTTACGCAGAAAACACTCAAACTATACTCGATGAGGGTGTGCAAACTATTCGTGATTTCGCTTTAACGGAAGGGGCAACCAAAGAAGCAATAAGAAAGAAAGGTGAGGAGCTTTTACAAACAGCCTTAGATAGAGGCGTTGGAGATAAGAAAGCTAATAAACTTGTCGATGCAGCTGTAAATGATGCAATTGAACAAAATCTTTACTACAAATACGAAAACGCAGAAGGCATTTTGGAAAAACAAGCTATTGTTAATGAATTGTCAGAAATAGAAGTGTTTCCTGGCAAAGATTACGTAGGAACAATTACTTTAAAGGATCGTTTTATAAACGATTTAGATAGACAAATAAATGCTGGAAGAAGTCAATTTACTACTGAGCTAGACGATGCAATAACATTTCTCGTTAGCACTGGTAAAATTAAACCAGGCTTTGAGGTAGATGAAGATAAGCTTACAGAATTATTTTTTGATGATCAGGAAACATTAGATGCGCTATTGAGGCAATGGGAAAATGCCCAAGAAGATGTAAAAAGATATGGCTCATTATCTTCAATGCCGATAAGCAAAATTAACGAAGTTTTATCAAAGTTAAAAAATGATGCTGAGAACCCACCGAAGGGCGCTACTGGCGCGGAAGCTGAACTTTTAAAAACAAGGTATAATAATTTTAACACAGCTGTAATTCAGCGACAAGAAGCTTTGCGAAGCGATCCAGCATTATATGTAACCCAGACAAACAAACAAGCCGAACAGTTAACATCTACATTTTTTAAAGCATTAGGTGAAGGGAATATAGGTCTTGCGGCAACGGTTCTTAGTGGTCTTAACGAAACTTTAAATATTCAATATGATGCTATAGGCGTTCCTCAAAGCGACAGAAGGTTGTTGTCAAAAGATGTGGCGCAACAAATGATACAAAGTATTCAGGCAATTGATGATGATGCAGAAATTGCAATAATTAAAGAAATACAAACCAGTCTTGGAGATTTAGCGCCTAGGTTTGCTGACGAGCTTAGAAAAAATGGTTTGGCTCCAGAGTATGTTGAGGCTCTTTTTACGGATGATCCAGGTTTACATTTAGAACTGGTGCAATTGTCACAATCTAAAGAAGCAGACTTGGAACCAAAAGGGGAAGGAATTGCTGCGAATGCAGAAAAAATATTACTTGCTGAAGTAGATGATTATAGAATAGCGTATTTAAGTGGTGGAGATAGCGCGGCTTTAAAGCAATATAATCAGCAATATAATGTTGCTAAAAAACTTATGTATAAATACATGACTGTTAATGGAATGGATGGTCAGGCTGCTGCGGAACGAGTAAGAAATGAAATCTTTCCAGAGTATAATAATGTCGTAAATACGCCTAGTGGACAGTTTATTGTTCCAATAGAATTTAACGGACAAACTATCGAAATATTAAGCAATCAGCTTCTTACCTTTAATAAACTTACTGAGTTAAACATTAAAGAATTAGATATGACTGATTATCCGAAAGATGTAAGTGAGGTTATTTCTTTGCAGTCTCTTGCAACAAGAGGTGTATGGTTAAACAATAGCACTGGGGACGGCATAGTTCTTCATTTTCGAACAAATACCGATAGATTATTGCCAGCAAAATATAACGATGGTCGGGTGTTTGATCTTAAGTTTAAAGACTTGCTTCGTATGCAGGAAGCCCCTTCGTTCGCTCCTTCTCTTCCAGAAGATCCTGTTGTTGATATTTATGGAGGGGCAGAAACCTTTATGTCTCCAGAATACAAAGAACAAGCACAAAAAGCTTTTGGTATAGAAGATACTAAATTAGAAACAAAAGAATTTGATCCTAAATCGTTTCTTCGAACAATAGACCTAAATGCGTCTAGAAAAGATCAAAATGCTTACAGAAAATACATAATAGATGAGTTTGAAAAAAATAATAACGAGCCTTTAACTTACCCTCAATGGTTTAAAACTCAATGATACGATCAAGAACTCTAGCAACAGAAAACAGAATACTTCGGCAAATAGCCGGAAATGAGTTATCTGTTGATCTTGGAGCAGCTGTTGGTGCTGCTTTTAATATGCCCACAATGGGATCTTTGTTGCTAGATAAAATAGAACAAAATACCGCAGATACAGATGCAAGGCGGCAAGTGTTCTTAGAGATGGATGCTATTCTTCAAGAAGAGCAAAAAGAAATAGAAGATCAGTTAGCTTCAGAAACAGATCCACAAGAACTAGATAGATTACGCACAAGGGCGACTGAAATATCTGAATTATTAGGAACTCCAAAGGTTGATAGGTTTCAAGAAAAAGCATTAGAAATTGGAGTTTTTAGAACACCAGAAGAATTAAAAGAAATATTTGGTGATATCATTGAGTTTAATAGGCCCATGTCAGAAGAAGAAGCTGACTTGCTTGTGCAAAACAAAAAAGAAGAAATGATTAGAGAAGCAATTATACAAGCTGGGCCAAAAGGTTTTGTGCCTGGCGTTGCTAAGTTTGCTGGCGGTATGGCGGCAATGGCAACAGATCCATTAGAGCTTGCTTCTATGTTTATTCCTATTGTGGGCGCTACTGGTAGAGCAAGGTCTATAGCAAGATACGGAAAGATACGAGGTAATGTTGTTGTCGGTGCAAAAGAAGGTGCGTTTGGTTCAGCAATAACAGAGCCTTTTTATTATGGTTTATCAGTCAATCAACAGCTTGATTATACAATGCAAGAAGCTCTGTTTAATATTGGCGCTGGTTTGTTTCTTGGTGGCGGTATTGGTAGCTTGGCTGGCGCTATTATGGCTAGAAGCGTAAACGAAAAAGAAGTTGTTGATATAGCTGACTTCGCAGATATTTTAGAAACAAGAAAGTTTGACAAGCCTATTTCTGAAGCAGAAGCTATAGAACGTGCTAATAAATCTGTTGCACAGATACGAAGAGCTAACAATATAACAGGAGATCATATAACCTATGATCTGGCTCTCAGACAATTTATCACGGATCAAAATATAACAGCTGATATTATTCGTCCAAGAGCCGTTGGGAGGCCTACAACATTAGGTGAATTTATTAGATCAAAAGGCGGTATCAACGATAACAAGCCAACATTTAGAGGCGAACTAAGAAGCAGAGACATAAAACCTCGCACTGGATACATTAAGAAAAATGGAACGGTTGTTAATTTTATAAGCGATAATGCTTCTGACTTAGATCTTGATGATATGGCAGAGTTAGCTTTTGAGGCAGGGTATTTAGGTAATAGGCAAACCGATGAGCTGCTTCAGAGAATAGAAGAAGATGTTGCTGGCGATTATACGTTCTCTATGGCTGACCAAGAGCAAGCAGATCTTTGGAGGGCATATCATCGAGGCGAAAGAGATTTTGATAAAGAGATAGATTTTCGTAATGAGGTTAGAGAAGAGCTAAAAACAATCGGTCATAAAAATGTTACTGATGATGAGGTAGCAGCTGTTGCTGATCGTATGGCTAGAACTGGCGAAATGGCTGAAGATGCAGCCCAGGCAATAGCTATAAAGGTTGAAGATGTTCGTCAAGAAATGCTTGCTAAAATGGCTTTAAGCCCAGAAAACGAAAAACTAGCAGACTTCTCTGCGTCAGAACGTGCTGATGAAGTGTCGGACGTAACACCTTATGATGAGATAATTGAAAGAGAAGCTGAGATTGTGGCGCAAGCTAGGGCGTCAGGTGAGCTTACGGACGAACAAATAAAAGCGCTAGATGAAATAGAAGAATTTGATAAAAGCCATGAGGCAAGAGTAGATGTTATTCGTGCTGGTATGGCTTGTGTGGTGAGGCGATAATGTCAGTTTGTTTAAATGTAATGAAGAAAGCAAATGCAAATCGTCTGAATGATGATGAGCTAAAAGAACTTCTTGCAGAGCTACAAACAGAAAAGAAAGCTAGGCAAGCAGCCAATCAATTACAGAACCTAGATAAAGCTGTTTTCAATCGTGGCGAGCTAATGATTAACGAAGCTGACGTCGCAAGAATGATTGAGAAACGTAGTCGTTATAAAAATATAATTGTAGAACAGAGGGCGATGGCTCTAGCAGAACGTGCCAACGAAGCGGTTCAAGATCCTTCTCTGGGCTTAGAGGCTTTGTTGGTTGGTGTAAACGCAAAGTTTGAAGGCGCACAAAAATCTGTTGATGCTCTTAATCAGGCGCTTATGTCTGAGTTTATGGGTGGGTTTATTGCTGATCTTAAAAAAGCAAAGCTACACACTCAGTTTAATAACATGAAAGATGATTTTGAGAGAGAGGTATCTAGGGTCTTAGAAAACCTTAATCAAAAAGAACCGTTGCCTAATTCTAAAATTAACGCAAGTGAAGAAGCCATTGCGATGGGCGAGATTATGTTTAAATACCAGCGCCAAGCGTTTCAGCGAGAAAACATGGCTGGAGCATTTATACGCCTTAAAGAAGGTCGTGTTGTCGGGGCAAGCCATGATATTCGCAGAATGACTAAAGGCGGCAAAGAGGCGTGGGTAGAGTTTATAAATCAAAGAATAAATTGGCAGAAAACAGCTAACGGAGAGTTTTATCTTCCTGATGAAATGCTTGCAGATAGAGAACTTGTGCAAAAACTTGCGACTGATAGAAAAGCTTTTCTCGAAAGATCTTATGATGCAATTACAACAGGCGTTAGAACGCAAACGGAAAGAACAGAAATATCTAAGTCATTTAAGGGGCCAAGCAATCTAGCTAAACGTGAAAGTTCCAGCTCTTTGTTTACTTTTAAAAGTGCAGATGATTGGTACGACTATGACCAACAGTTTGGTCGAGCCTCTTTGCGTGAAGCATTTGTGCAAGACATTCAATCCTCATTGCGATCAACAGCACTGATGGAGCTGCTAGGAACTAATCCTGAAGCAATGGTTGATCGTATTCAACAACGTCTTCTAGAAAAATACAAAAGTGATCCAAAGAAAGTTAAAAGATTAAAAAGAGAAACGGCTGCTATAAATTTTAAGGCTGCTTATGCAGAGGTATCTGGAGATGTGAATTTAGGTTCTCACGCAACCTTAGCAAGAACATTTCATTTTTTAAGATCATGGCAAACAATGGCTAAACTAGGCGGTGCATTTATATCTGCTTTCTCTGACGTTGCATTTATTGCAGCAAACAGAATGTATCAGGGTCGCTCATTGATGGATAGCTGGGGCGATGCTTTTAGCGCTGTATTTAGGGGTATGAACTCTGGTGAAATGCGTGAGTTTGCAGATCGTCTAGGTGTTGGTATTGAGGGACAGCTTGGGGATTTCATGAGTCGTTTCAATGCGTCTGATGATATACCAGGGCAAACATCAAAATATATGTCAATGTTTTTTAAGCTCAATCTTTTGCAGCCTTGGACGGAAAGCAACAAGCGCGGTGTTACGCTTATGATAGCTAACGATCTTGGTCGTGAGGCAAGCAAGAGCTTTAACAAGTTGCCTGATGATTTGCAGAGACTTTTGAGCATATATGATATCGATGCTGCTAAATGGAACAAGGCTCGTAAGAATGCTAAGAAAGGCCCAGATGGTAGAACATATCTTATACCTGGTGAGATCGAAGACATTTCGTTACGTCAAAACTTTTTTGCATTGCTTGTGTCTGAGGCTGACAATGCTGTTCCTTCGCCTGGCGCAAGAGAAAGAGCAATACTAAGAAGGGGATATCGTCCAGGAACCTTTGCTGGCGAAAGTATAAGGTTCTTAACACAGTTTAAATCTTTTGGCGTTACAGCTCTTACTAAACCGCTAGGGCGTCAGATTTATGGTTACGGTGCGGCAACAATGAATGATCAGCTAAAACGTGGTTTTGGCGCTAATATGGGGATAGTCAATGCTGTTGTAGGTACGACTGTTATGGGCTACTTTGTTATGCAGCTCAAAGAAGTTATGAAGGGTCGTGAGATGCGCCCACATTCTCCAGAAACTTTTTTAGCGGCTGCTATGCAAGGTGGCGGTCTTGGAATATATGGAGACTTTCTATTTGCTGAAGCAAATAGATACGGCGGTGGCACATTACAAACATTGGCCGGACCATTTGTAAGTGAAGCGTCTGAGTTAGTAGATCTTTTGCAAAGAGCTAGGGGTGTTGTTTTAGGTGGAGATGAAGATATAGGCGGCGATTTTCTTAGATTTGCCAAAGGGAATATACCTTTTGCTAACCTGTTCTACACCAAGCAAGCTATGGATTATTTAATCTGGTATCAGTTACAAGAAACAATTAATCCTGGCTATCTTCGAAGAATGGAAAAGCGAGTAGAAAGAGAAAACAATCAAAAATTTATTGTAAGACCATCAAGTATTATCGCAACAGGTGGTGGATTTAGGTAATAATATTGGAAAACCAAACAACATATGGTATAAGACAAACAAATCAACGGAGTATATAGATGGCCGATATTCCAATTAACAATGTAGCAAGGCGTGTACAGTTTACTGGTAACACTGGTACTGGACCATTTGCTTTTAATTTCAACATCTTAACTAACAGTGATCTCGTTGTTTACAAGAACACTACTCAACTCACACTAACAACTGACTACACTGTAGCTACAAATGCAAATGGTACCGGATCAATCACACTGGTGGATGCACTTGTGACATCGGATGTATTAACGCTAATCGGTGCAAGAAACTTAGAACGAACAACAGACTTCGTAACAGCTGGTGATTTGCTAGCGTCAAGCCTTAACGAACAGCTCGATAGCCTGGTTATTATGGCTCAACAGCTCGATGAAAAGATGGATCGAGCGCTCAAAGTAAATATTGGCGATGTTATTGATAGCTTAGAACTTCCGTTAAAAGCAGATCGACTTGGAGGAGTGTTAGCCTTCAACGAGGTTACTGGCAATCCAGAAACAAAATCACTCACTGGTTTGGGTACGATTACTATTCCGGTGCCAGTATTGCAGGGTGGTACTAACGCAACTACTGCGGAGGCTGCTCGAACAAATTTAGGAACTACTGAGGAAGCTGAAGTTTTAGCTTTGGCCTTAACATAGGAGAAAAATATGGCAAATGATGCTTCAGTAACAATGACCGCTACGGTCTTACCTGATGAGATTGCGAAAGCTATCTCTGGTACAATCACTGTCAGTCCAGCGGATGCTAATGACAAGTGGTATTACAAATTAACTAGCGTATCAAACTCATCAACAGATTTGATTGCTGGTTATTTTACAGATTATACAGCGGTAGATGATGATACTGCTCCAACAGCTGTAGCTACTGGCGATAAGGTAAAGTTTTTGTTTATTAAAAACACAGATACTGCAAATGATATTCACTTTGTTATTGATGCTGGCACAGCGTCAACAAGCGTTAGTGATGGGATTAAAGTATCTGCTGGTAATTCAGTAGCACTTGAGCTTCCAAATACAACGGTAGCTGACATTCACGCTATCTCATCTACATCAACAGTAGATTGTGTTGTGGCTGCTTTGATAGACGATGTGTAAGGGGTTAGATTATGGCTAACACATTTACCAGGCACGTTAATACAAATGTAGGTATGACAGCGGTTACTATGTACACAGTAGCCGCTAGCACAACTACAGTTATTATGGGTTGTCACGTTGCTAACCTTACATCGAGCGCAATCACTGTAACGCTTACGGCAGCTGGGGCAACATTAGCTAAAGATGTTTCTATACCAGCTGCTTCAGCATTAGATGTATTGAATGGTAGTAGAGTTAATCTTGTAGCAACAGATACGGTTACACTTGTAAGCAGTGCGCCAGTTAGTGCTGATGCTATTCTCAGCATAATGGAGAGGACTTAATGTCATTTAGATATATAGGCGCATCTCCACCAGCTGCTGCTATTGCTGCTAACTTTACTACTTTAACAGCAACTACAGCTGTTGCTGCTACACAAACAAACGATGCTGCTACTGGCAATCTGACGTTAGATTTTAGTGCCAATCAAAACTTTATTTTAACACTGACTGGCAATCTTACTTTAGATAATCCAACAACTGAGATTGTCGGGCAGTCTGGTTTCATAGTGTTTATTCAAGATGGCACAGGAGGCCGCACAGTAAGCTTAGGCACAGATTATGAGACTGTAGGTGCTGGCGGTCTAACACTATCTTCAGCGGCCAGCGCAACGGATATAGTGCCGTATGTTACTATGGCTGATGCTCGTATTTTATTAGGCGCACCACAGTTAGCGTTTGCATAGGGGAAATATATGTCAGGCCCATTTGGTTCACAGCAATGGATGTACAATGCTAGCAGTGGGTTTTATCCCTATGAGCTAAACAACTCTTTAAAGTTTGAAGATGGCGATAGTGCATATCTAAGCAGAACACCATCAAGTGCTGGCAATAGAACAACATGGACATTATCAATGTGGGTAAAAAGGGCTAACATTAGCACTAGCCAAATGTTGTTTTCCGCAGGAACTTCAAGCATTCATTATGCAAATATTCAAAGCGATAATACAATTCGTTGGAGAAATTCTACACTTGATTATGAAACTACACAAGTCTTTCGAGACTCATCGGCGTGGTATCATCTTGTATTTAAATGGGATACAACAAACTCAACAGCCGCAGATCGGGCTGAGATTTATGTTAATAACGAAAAAATTACTGTTTATGATGTAAAAACAAACGCTAGCTCTAGTGAAAATAGTATTTGGAATAATAACGTCAAGCATACTTTAGGAAACTATGCTTATAATAATACTCTTTACTTTGACGGTTACATGACCGAAGTAATCTTTATTGACGGCACTGCTCTAGATCCTAGCAGTTTTGGAGAAACCAAAGAAGGTATCTGGATACCCAAAGATCCAACAGGTTTAACCTACGGCACCAATGGTTTTCGTTTACCTTTTACAGCAACAACAACAGCTAACGGTTTTAATACAGTTACTTATGAGGGAACTCACCCAACACAACAAAGCGTAGAAGGTGTGGGATTTCAACCTAATTTTGTTTGGGTAAAAGAAAGAGATGGTACTGCATCTCATGGACTATTTGATAGTGTAAGAGGGGTAGAAAAAAGATTAAAATCCCAAGCAACTGATGCAGAAGCAACATCATCAAGCAGTGTAACATCATTTCATAGCGATGGTTTTACCGTTGGAAATAACACTGGCGTAAACAGTGATGGAAAAGACTATGTTGCATGGTGCTGGGGTGGTGGCACTAACGATAAAACATATACTGTAACTGTTGTTGATGATAGTGGTAATAAATACAGATTTGATGGACATGGAACAAGTTCAATAACTCTTGAGCTTACTGAGGGTGCTACTTATACATTTAACTATCCATCTGCTCACCCACTTAGATTTTCTACAACATCCGATGGTACGCATGGCGGTGGATCAGAATATACAACTGGTGTTACTCATGTAAGCGGTACACAAACAACATTTACTGTACCTTCTGGTGCGCCAGTTTTATATTATTATTGTTCAATTCATAGTGGCATGGGTGGTCAAGTAAACACCAACACAACAGATGGTCCTACTCATGCAGAGGGTACAATACTTTCAAGAGCAAAACCAAATGCTGACTATGGGTTTAGTATTGTAACTTGGACAGGTAACGGCACTGACGGAGCTACAGTAGGTCATGGGTTAAGTCAAACACCTGAAATGATTATAATTAAAAAAAGAGCCAATAATTCTGGTGGAAATATAGGAAATTGGATTACTCAACATGTTGGTTTATCAACCACTCCAGAAGCAACGTCTAGCACTTTTACGCTAAGTGGTTATACAAATGGCGCAATTTATTTAAATCTTAATATGGCGCAATCTAGTTATGGTTTTGATGATCAAGTTAATGGCAACACAGACACTTTTGTAGCGTATTGTTTTCATAGTGTTGATGGCTATCAAAAGCTAGGAAGCTATACTGGTACTGGTTCGTCAGGTAATTCTATCACTGGCCTTGGTTTTAAGCCAGCTTGGATTATGATTAAAAGAACAGACTCTGCTGATGATTGGTGTATATATGACAACACAAGGCACCCTAGTGCTTCTACTGATACACGGCTAGAAGCAAATGATACTGCCGCTGAAGTGTCTGCTTCTAGCATTGAGATTACGTTTGATAGTGATGGATTTACTGCAAATGGAACCAATTCATCAATTAACACATCTGGCGGCACCTACATCTATCTAGCTATAGCAGACACAAGGGATGCACTTTTTACTTCAGACGCATCTGGCAATGGCAACAACTGGACGCCTAATGCTTTACAGCATAGCGATGTTATGCCTGACACTCCGACTGATGGGTTTGCTGTTTTAAACGGTATTACATCTGGAAGTAGTGTTGGTACTTTGACCGAAGGTAACTTGCAATATCAAGGAGCGTCTAGTCAATGGGAAAGTAAAGTATCTACTATTGGGGTAAGTTCTGGCAAATGGTATTATGAAGTAAACCCAATATCTGGATCATCATCACAAGGTATTTTCTTTGGCATAATTAATATGTCTGATACTTACCTAGTCTCATATCTAGGTAACTATGGTAACTCTTGGGGTTACTATGGATTAAATGGTGCAAAATATAACAATGCGGCAGGAGTAGGTTACGGTGCTACTGTAGCTGATGGTGACATAGTAGGTGTTGCTCTTGATGTAGATGCTGGGACACTTACGTTTTATAAAAATGGTGTGTCTCAAGGTGTTGCTTTTTCTGGTTTGTCTTTAGGTGGTAGTTACGACACAGAATGGTTTTTGGGTTTGTCTTGTTATGGAACAGCAAAGGCTGCTATAAACTTTGGACAAGACAGTAGTTTCTCAGGCAGACTTGTTGCTCAAGGCAATGCAGATGATAACGGCAAGGGTGACTTTTATTACGCACCACCGTCAGGACATTTAGCTCTTTGCAATGCTAACCTACCTGATCCAGCTATTGATCCTGCTGCTGGTGATGCCCCAGAGGATCATTTTAATACTGTGTTTTATAGTGGTAATTCTGGTTCAGGTAATGCTGTTACTGGTGTTGGCTTTCAGCCTGATTGGACATGGGTTAAATCAAGAAACACTTCTGGTGAGGCTCAAAAAGTAGTAGACTCTGTGCGTGGTGCTGGACTTACTGTTTTTCCTAGCGGCGCATTTGCCGAGACTGATTATAGCGGTGGAGTTGGTTTTGATAGTTTTGATGCTGATGGCTTCACTGTTAGCCACAATGCCGCAAACAATCAATGGAATGTTTCTGGTCGTACTTACGTTGCATGGAACTGGAAAGCTGGCGGCACTGCTGTTGCAAATGACGATGGAGATATTGACACAAACGTATCTGTCAATGATGATGCTGGTTTTTCTATAATTAGTTATACTGGTAATGGCTCAAGTTCTATACAAACAATAGGTCATGGTTTATCTACAAAACCAGATTTAGCGTTTATCAAAGTTAGAACTCAAGGCTATAATTGGATGGCTCTTTTTGATTGTTTAAATGGTTCTTTTGATTACATCCAAGGTTTAAATACAACTGCTGTTGCTGCAAATTATTCAGGCACTTTTGCAAATGCAAGCACACTTACGTTGCTTGCTAGTAGTGGAAATGTAAACGGATCGGGTGAAAATTATATCTGTTATTGTTTTGCATCAAAAGATGGCTTTAGTAGAATGGGTCAGTATATTGGAAACGGTAGTTCAAATGGGCCGTTTATGTATACTGGGTTTAGGCCAGCATTTGTTATGGTAAAAGCAGCAACAGGGGCCGTTCAGCACTGGTGGATGTTTGATAATAAGAGAGAGGGTTATAACGTAGACAATGATCCTCTTTATGCAAACCTTACTAGTGCAGAAGGCGCACAAAACATGATAGATTTTTATTCAAATGGTTTTAAGATAAGAAATTCTTCAGCTTCAGTGAATGGTTCTAATGTTAACTATCTTGTTATGGCTTTTGCCGAACAACCTTTTAAATATGCAAACGCACGATAGGAGAGATCAATGCCTTGGAAATATAGTGGACGAGTTATCAAAGTTGGTCGATCTTGGGCTGACAACGATGGCATCAAGCACCCATACAACTGGAACAACTGGTCGGCTGATGAGAAAGCAGCAAGGGGTTTGACATGGGAAGATGACCCAGCCCCATATGATAATCGTTTCTACTGGGATGCTGATACACCCAAAGCTCTAGATGATGTTAATGAAGTTGATGAGGATGGGAATGCTGTACTTGATGAGAATGGCGATCAGCTAGTAACGCTTGGCCTAAAGTCTGTATGGAAAGCTAT